>Ga0172373_10003012_pt1 | contig 25133 bp, 15 predicted proteins | sample Lak10m_2_FD_114546 | JGI IMG/M metagenome (GOLD analysis project Ga0172373, IMG submission 114546) | Freshwater microbial communities from Kabuno Bay, South-Kivu, Congo - kab_092012_10m | ecosystem: Environmental > Aquatic > Freshwater > Lake | place: Democratic Republic of the Congo...
TGAAGAACAACTCAAAAGGCAAAAACTGCTTAAATGGCTTACAAAAGTCACAACATATTTAACGTTCATTGTTTTATTTTTTACGGTGGTCTATTTTTACGCACAACAGACCTTTTTTCCGCGTATCGAAGGGTGTGTGGATAGTTCGAACGTCTATGTTTATAACGTGCCTTCGGGGAACAGGGAAAGCCCGCTTTCGGATGGTTGTTATTTCTTCGATGCGCAGGATAAAAGCGGGTATTGGTTACGGCTATCGGACGAGAATAAAAACCTGGATGGAAGGTGGATACAGGCTTCCATGGTTGAGTTTCGTTTCTGCAAGATCGATCCTGCCAAATCATTAGGCAGTTGCTTCTTTACTGATTAGGTTTTATATATCGCGCCTGCCCCGTGCCAGCGGACGTGTGATGCCCCACCCCGCTGTAAAAGGCAACGCTGCCAGGGATTGCATAACGACATCGGGGTGGGAGATAAAAATGGAACGCAACATGATTCAAATTTCTCCAAAAAAATCCGGCCCGCCGTAAGGCGGGCAACCCTTTTTCTTTTTTAGATTAGTGTACCTGGCGCCATCAGATTCAAGAGTTCCAGAGCCCCAGAGTACAGAGTAAACAGAGGTCAGGGTCGTGATGGGAGAACTGGGGAGACCACAACGCGAAACCCGAAGAACCAGTACCGGCCGCCCGGGGAGTTCCCGTCGCGGCAAGCACAACGCGCAAAGACGGAACGAAAGAAGAAGGAACCACCGCGAAGGCCTTTAGTTTCTTTCGATTGGAAGTCGACCTTTCCACTATCGTAATCGTTTCGCATCCACTCCCAAACATTGCCGCTGGCATCCTGTAATCCATAAGGACTTGCGCCCTGCGGGAAACATCCCACCGCAGAGGTGGTCTTGATGCCCGTCTCTGATGTGTTCGCAAAGTTCAGGTTGAACTCTTCACCCCAAGGATATTTCCTGCCATCTGTGTCTCGCGCTGCTTTTTCCCACTCGGCTTCATTCGGCAGGGTTACTTGCCATTCCTTACTAAATGTAGCAAGTGCGTTTTCTTTGAAGATGTGGAACTGCCCGGCGTGTTGGATTTGTTCGTTCAGCCAGCGGGTAAATGCGAGGGCTTCGTACCAAGTCACACCCACCACGGGATGATTAGGGAGCGTAAATGGAATGCCATTATTGTCTGGTGCTTGACGTGGTTCTTCGTCGAAACGACCTTTGATGCCTTCTTCACTCCAATAGCCATTCTGTTTAGCTTCTCCCCAATACTTCTCCTGCTTGTATCCTTCCGCTTTCACAAAGGCATCGAACTGTGCATTAGTGATCGGGTATTGCGAGATGAAGTATTCAGGCAGGGTTACTTTATGTTGTTCTTTCCCTTCACCCATCATGAACTCACCGGCAGGGATGCGGCAGAAGGTCAGCTTTGCGATGGTCATGACCTCTTCACGCGGATCACCTACCTGCGCGAGGATGCGCCCGGCTTCGGCGCGCTCGATGGGAGTCAAACTTCCAGAAAGCAGAGGCAGGATGCGGATTGGGAGCGAGGCGAGGTATTTTTCCCCGCCGTTGGGGGTTTCAGTATCCGTTTTGATTTCATCCACATCAGTAATGTTCGCTACCTGTGCAGACCAGAGCGCGGCGCGGGCATCCTGCTCGGTCTTCAACTCGGCAGGTATGAGCTGGTAGGCAAGGTCCATCACGGTATGTTTGGCGCGGCGGTTGAAATAGAGTTCCTCGGCGCCGAGTTGTGCAGCGAGCGACCAGTGATCACCCTCGGCGGCGCGTCCGTAATACTCGCGCCAGGGGTTGCGGTCGCGCACCATGTAACAGCCCGCTAGATACTCTTGGAACGTACGGTGCGGAAAACTGTAGGAGGTGGGACGCTCGAGTTCGCCACCGTTGCCTTTGAGCAAGCCCGCACGTTGATCAACATAATCGAGAAATTCCTCGGCAAGCCGCAGGCTTTGCATGTATTCCTTTTGCTCGAGGATCTCCAGCGCGCGCATGCGCGGCAGGTCTGCGTTTTCCTTTTCACCCCTGCCTGCCTGGTGGGCTTCGTAGGCGAGGCGTTCCATCACGTTGAGCAGGCGGATCTCATCCAGCATGAAGGCGGCGAGTTCGGGCGAAGGCGCCAGTTGTTTTTCGCCCACTTTGTATTTCTGCCAGCGGCGCAGGAGCACGTCTACCACCAGCTTATAAAGGCGCACGCGTTCCTTGGGCAGACCGATCTCTTTTTGATGGATGATCGCCATGCTGGTGAGCATCATCGGGTTGCTGGAGATTTCGCGCAGGTTGTCTGAGATGGCGGCTTGGATCAAGTCTTTGGCGCGGCTATCTTTATCTCGTTCTGCCACATGCCCCATTTGGGCTTGGGTGCCATACCAGGCAGTCACAAACCCTTGTATCTTTTTCCTATCAAACGGACGGATGGTGAAGGTTTGCAGGTTCTCAAAAACGGCGCTGCCCGTGTAGGAGCGGATGCGACAGGTGATGACCAACCGCCCCACTTGATATTCTGTGAGCAGGGCGCTGACGAGCTGGCGCACGGCTTTGCGTTGGTTCTGCGGTACTTCATCGAGACCATCTAATACAAGCAGGACTTTGCCGCTTGCCAATGCCTGTTGGATCAATTCAATCGAGGCTTCGGCGCTGGTACGTTTGAGGTCGTGTTCCAAATGTTGATGAATATGCGCGAGCAGTTCTTTCTTCTGTTTTGCGGCAGAGAGTTTCTCCAGCGCCTCCCAATCCAGATCCACCACAAGCTCGCGCAGAACGATCAGCACGGGCAGGAGATCATCGGCAAAACTAGGCAGTGGGTCGCACTGTTTGAGCATGACGGCGGCTTGCAAGCCAAGCAATTTTCTTACAAAAGTGCTTTTGCCTGCACCCGGGTCGCCGAGCACCACAGCCCGCGGTGTGACACGGATGGCATCCCATAACGGCAGGGCTTGGATGTCGTTTTCCCTGCCTATGAGTTCCTGTATCTCTGGCGATTCTTTGGCAAGCGCCGCTTCTGTCAGGCTTACTTTTTTACCGTTGCGCAGGTCTTCAAGGTCAGGCTTCTTAATGTAGATGGCAGTATCAAGATCAATATAAACCTGATCAAGGGTGACCTCGTCCCCATTGCCGTCATCACTGCCAAGAGCAGCGAGCGGCAACGCCTGACAATGCTTGCGCATCCTTTCCAGATAGGCGCGGCGGGCGGTTTCTGTTCTTTCCTTTTCAGGAGATTCGACAACGGTTTGGTGTTCGACATAAGTCCCCGCATCGATCTTGCGGGCGTTATCTCCCTGCATGATGGTGGCGTTATTCACATCCCCGCCAACCATAATGCTTCCTGTGCCCGCTGCCATCGCGCCAGGTCCCTGCGCAATGGCGCCATTGCCGGTGAGGGTTGCAATGAATGAAATTCGGCTGCCGATCTTTGCGAGTTCTTCCTTCAAGGTTTTCTCAAACCAAAGCCGGTCACTATCGGTGGTCAGGTCTTTTTGCGCCTCAGCAACAACTTCCATTTTCTCAAGCAGTTGATCAAGTGTTTCTTTTAACTCAGGCGAGGACTGTAAATCTGCGGCGATCTGCGCTTCGGTCTTATCCTTCCAACCTTGGATCTTGTTTGCCAGCAAGTTCGCGCCCACCCCTGCCGAAATCCCACCCAGGGCGATTAAAGCGGGTGCAACTTCGCCCGTATGATAGGCTTGCACCACCGGCAGCAAGCTTGTTGCGGTAATGCCGTAATACAAAGAGTTGATCCCCGTGCGTTTGAAACGCTCTTTCCAACCTTTGATATTTTGTGAAATAGATAGCTTCCAAGAATTGAAATTAAAGTCCATCCTATGCTCCGGGGGTGCTGATTCTCATGGAACCCAACAACTTCTTTCTCAGCCCAATTGTATTCGCAAATCGCGCATAATCGTGTGCCGATGCGCCTTCGGAAAATTATTCGTCACCGGCAGCAGCCAGGTAATGAAATCAAAAATGCGCGTGAACAGCGGCATTTCCGAAGCAGATGTCATGTCAACCTCCCAAAAATTTTATCGACTCGCCTCTTGTGCCCCGAAGGGGTAACGGCGAGAAAATCTTTTCTTTTTTTAGATTGATACACTTGGCGCAACCAGAGTTACGAGACTCCAGAGCCCCAGAGTACGGAGTTGTCAGAGACCAGAGTTATGATGGGAGACGTGGGGAGACCACAACGCGAAACCCGTTGCCGCTGAGCCAGTAGTCAGGGCCGCTCCTGAGGCGGACAGCACCACGCGCAAAGTCGGATCGAGAGAGGAAGGAACCACCTCGAAGTACGCGAGTAAAGTCCTTTGATGCTTCCAAATCCTCCCGACCATCTGAATGGTTATATGGATAATTAAATATATTTTTATGATCGCTCTTTTCCCATTTACCCAGAATACTCCGTGTCCATTCCCAGACATTGCCACTCATATCATATAGCCCATGCCCCCAGGCAGAGAAACATCCCACTGAGCTGGTACCACCAATTTTGGTGGGGCTGGTGTTCGCTTTTTCAGGATCGAACTCATCTCCCCACGGATAGATTCTTCCGTCTCCTGGGCCTGTCGAAGGACCTCGTGCTGCTTTCTCCCATTCCGCTTCACTGGGCAGGGTCACGCCCAGTTTGCCCTCTGCCATACCCTGCCAGAGCAGGTCTTTTTCACCTGCCTGCACTTTTTCTTTGGAAACTTTACGCAACTCGCCATCCAGCCATTTAGTGTATTCCAGTGCGTCGTACCAAGCGACCGACACAACGGGGTGTGTAGCAACTTGATTCCAACGCCAATTTTCAAACTTGTAGTTCGTTGCTTCAACAAATGCGCGGAACTGCACCACAGTGACCGGATATTTCGCCATCCAGTATTCTGGCAAGTCCACTTCGTGTTGTGGCTTTTCAATGTCTTCTGCTTTCTTATTCTTATCATCACTGCCCATCAGGAATTTGCCAACAGGAATTCGAACGAAGCCCAAGGTCTCATCCGCAGGTAAATGCCACAGGTCCGCATTGAAGCGCGGGTCGCCAAGGATGGCGAGGTTATTTCCCGCTTGGGCGCGTTCAATAGCAGGTAGGCGATTCCCCTCCATAATATCCAGCAGGCGGGTTCGTAAACGATCTATTTTCGCCTGTGTAGAGGCGCTTACTTTGTCCAGGTCTGCGATCTCAATCACAGCTTGCCCGGCGATCTGGGCTCCCCAATCTTTTGTTTCTTCGCTCCCATTCTCAAGTTCAGGACTGAGGCTATCCACCAGTGACCACAAGGCAAAAACTGCCGCGCCTCCAGCCGCCTTGGCGCTTGCCAGCAAAGCTACTTCGCGCCAGCGATTCGGTTCGGTGCGTGCCAGGGCAGCAATCAACTCGGGGTAGTCATGATCCGTGAGGTGACATGCCGCAAGGTATTCCTGGAAAGTACGATGCGGGAAGGTGTACACCCCCACCCCGCGCGGAATGAGCAGACCTGCGCGGTCGCGCAGGTATTCGATCAGTCGCGCAGGTTTTACATCCGGGTTCTGGCTGAGATTCATCAACCCGGTGATCAAAGAGCTTTCCGGCACATCGGCGGTACCGGTCAGTTCACCCTGTCCGGCGTGGGCTTCGTATGCCAATTGGTTGAGCAGGTCGCGCACCTTTTTACGGTCCACCTTCAGCCATTCCGCCAGGCTGGGTTGGATCATCGATACATTACCTTTTGAGTCACGCACCACACGCTGGCTTTCCCACCAGTCGAGCAGCAGGTCGACGGCATCTGCATACAATTCCTGTCGTTTATCGGGCAGGGTGCCGCCGCGCCAGGCATGGATGGATGCCATCAAAGTCAACAAGAGCGGGCGCTCAGCCAGGCTCATCAAACGCTCATTGGCAAGGATGGCACGTTTGAGCACTTCCGCTTTCCCTTTGCCATCCTCCTGATTGCCGCTGCGTAATAATGTGATGTGTTGATACCAACGATCCACAAAGTTGATGATCTGTCCCTTGGTGAACGGCGCCAGCACCACTTCTTGAAAACCGCGCAGTTTCCAATCCTGTTTTTGGTAGGCATAGGTACGGCTGGTGACCAGGTAACGGCAATGTGGGAAGGCAGCCGCAAAGTTCTCGATCGCTGTACGCATCTGTTCGCGGCGGTGTTCGGCTTCGGGCACTTCATCCAAGCCATCGAAGAGCACCAGTCCGCCTTTTTCGCGCAGTTCTTTTTTGAGCAAGGAGGAAAACTCTCCCAGGCTGGCTGCATTTATTTCGGCTTTGATGAAATTCCAAACGCAGTCTGCCGAGGCGGTTTCGCCCATTGGAGGCAAGCCGCGGGCGGCGAAATCGCGCAGGATGATACGTATGGGGATGAGTGTTCCATGATCCCAAGGTTGAGGCTGCGGTTTTTCATCGCGCTTCCTTCTCAGTTCATCCTGTTCCTGCGGAAGCGGTTGGGTTAATACCTTGAGGTTTGCATCATCGCGCCCCAATGCCTCGCCCGCCAAACACAACGCGGCAAAGTTGACGAAGGTGCTCTTGCCACTGCCCGGGTCGCCGAGCAAAACGAGATGGTTATGAGTGTTAATCTTTTCAACTACTGAATACTGCTTGTTTACCACCTTATTACGTTTAGTGTTAGTTTTAGAACGAACAAGCCACTCTATACTATGAGGATCTTCAAATTCGACCTGCCCACTTTCGGTAAGCAAGGCAGTGTACACAGCGCTCAAGTTCAAACGCGTCTCCGCTTCACTCTGCGATTGCCGCACCACGCCACTCAACATCAACGGACTGACTTGCTCAAGTACAAAGTTCAGGTATGCCTCGCGTAGAGATGCCGTTTTTGCCCGCGGCTGGGTGCCGATGTTGATCTCGACATGGTCACCGGTATTGAGCACTGCATCCTGCATCCCGCCTTCGTTCATGATAGCCCGTTCGCCTGCGGCTTTGGCATGATCGCCTTGTGCAATGGCGCCGCTTCCTTCTAGTTGCGCTTGGTACGTGGCGCGTTCCTTTTTCAGCGCGGCAATGCTGGCATCTGCCACATTAGCAGGCATGATTCCATCCGCCTTCATCTTCTCCAACTGACGGATGCTCTCTTCGATCTTATCGATCTCTGCGCGGGGATTTGGTTCAGTCATTTTTTCTTTTTCTTCTCATCCGAATTGACGGTATTGTTATTACCAACCAGCAGGTTTCTGCCATTCATGCCGCCTTCGATCATGATACCGCCCTGACCAACAGCCTTCGCGCCGTCTCCCTGCGCGATCGCCCCGCCGCCAATGACCTGGGCTTTGAAATCACTGCCTGCTTTTTCCAACAAATTGGCAAGATCACTGGCGAAAGAAGAATCTTCCTCCAGTAGTTTTTTCAACTGTTTACGGAACGCGCCCTGCGCATCTGCATCCTGCGGGTCTTTGAGCAGATCTACCAATGCTTCTTTGGCGGCTTCCTTTGTATCGAATTTCTTTTTGATGGCAGTCCATACTTCTGACACGGCAGTTTTACCCACCTCCTCCGCCGCTTTGGCGGCAATGATGGGCAGGAAGGGCTGCAACGCAGTCCAGGTGGTTGTAACCAGTGCGGGAATTTCGATCATGATATGCCTCCAAAATTTTTAATCGAGCCCGCTCTTGTGCCCCGAAGGGGTAACGCGGGAAAATCCTTTTATTTTTACATCATCGTGTCTGGCTAGAACCAGAGTAAAGATAGACCAGAGTCGTCATGGTGGGAGGAATGGTCCGACAGGGATGCTACACTTCGTTCTGTGTGGAGATCACAACTCGAAACCCGACGTAGTAGCTCTTGGTGTCAGGTAAGCTCCTATAGCGTACGGCACAACGCGCATCGACGGATTCCCCGTCGAAGGAACCGCCGCGAAGGATACAAAATACTCTAGATTCAAAACTGTCTTTTTCTGTTTCATATTCATAATTTGTTCGAGTCCACTCCCAAACATTCCCGCTCATGTCCAACACTCCATAGGGGCTGGCGCCGTTCAGGAATAGCCCAACAGGAACCGTTTCATCCAATCCAATCTCTTCTGAGTTGCAATACAAATCACGCCAATCATCTCCCCATGGGTATTTGCGTTTATCTTTGTCGCCCCGCGCGGCTTTCTCCCATTCCACTTCGCTCGGCAAAGTCACATGCTTATGTATCCTTTCCCCCAGCCACTTGCAATAGGCAAGTGCGTCATGCAAGGCAACATATACAACTGGGTGATTTGCAAGCCTCGCTGGCGCTTCACCGCCGCGCCAGTGTTTAGGTGCTACTTCGCCTGTATCTTTCACGTACAAGGCATATTGTGCGTTAGTCACTGGTACACGCGAAATCGGGTAGTCAGGCAGTTCAACTTGTCGCAAATTTTTTCCTTCTCCCATCCAGAACTTGCCAGCGGGAATCGTAACCCATTCAGGTTCGCCGTATGGTAATTTCCAAAAACGCGCCGCCACCTGTTTGATCTCGATACGCGCCAGGGCGTTGCTAGCGGTAATCTTGGCAAGCACAGCGGCTTTATTGCCCATCTTAAAGGGTGCGTCTGCTTGTTTCTTCAACCTCTTTTGTGCTTCGCCTAGTAAGTCGCCTTCCACCCGCGCCGCGCCAACATCGAACAAACATTCTGCCGCCAACAGAAGGTGATGATGAGGTTCAGGCTCAGTCTTGGGATCTGCGTCCATGATGGCACGGATGAGGGCGCTTACTCGCCGCGATCCACCGTTGCTCAGGTAGCCCGCTTCCAGCAGAATCACTTCTCGCCACCAGGCGTCAGGCAAAACTTTGAGCGAATATTCCAATGCGTCATCTCGCTCCGTGAGTACACGTGCTGCGAGATATTCCTGGAAGGTCAGATGGGCAAAACCATACACACCTACGCCGCGTTCCACCAGCAAGCCGCTGCGTTCATTGATGAGGTGCAGAAAAGCATCCAGCGCCTTCGTCGCCCCATCCTTCTCTCCGCCCATGATTGCTAGAAACCTCGGCATGAGAATTTTACGCAAGTCATCACGTTCCAGTTCGCGCTTCTTATTTTCGTGCAGCCAGAATGCTACCGGTTCCAGCAGGTTGCGGCGATCGCCGCCATCCAGAAGTCTGCCGCCTGGCAAGACCAGTTCGGTCTCCATGCCCTTTGCTGCGTCCCAGTGACCGAGCAGCACTTCAACGGCTTCTTCATATAGTTCTGAACGACGTTCAGGCAGTTGGGCGCGGTAACGATGCACTAGTGCGACCACCGTAAGCAGCAAGGGGTTGACCGCCAAGTCCGCCACACGTGGATTACCGTCAATTGATTGAATCAAACTGGCAGATTGTTCATCCGCCTTGCGCAGGATTTCTTCCGAATCGCTGCCTAACAAAGTTGCTTCCACCACCCGCGTCCAGTCGCGCACAAACTGGCGGACTTCCTGCGGGGTGAAGTCGCGCACTTTTGCCAGCCCAAATTCCGCGCCGATCCGCGCCGCACCTTCGTACCCTACCTCGCGGCTGGTCACCACATAACGGCATTTTCCAAAACGATTGGCAAAAGCTTCGATCAGGCGCGCCACCCGCTGACGCAGGGAGGTTTCAGCCACTTCGTCCATGCCATCCAGTAATAAAACGGCATTTCCGTTTTCCAGATGGTTGGAGAAGAATTCTTCGGGTAGAAAAATTTGTTGGGCTTCGAAGTACTCGCGCAAATAATCCACGAGCAGGGCGGGACCATCCTTGCCGGGCTTGGGATATTTCTCTTTGAGATGATGAGCGAAGTCCCGCAACGGTAGAAGAATCGGCAGATGATTGGGTTCTTGCAATCCCAATCGTTCTTTCACCCAATCCTGGTCGTCTGCCATGGTGCGGGCGTAGGTCAAGCCAAGGTATGAGATCAGGGTTGTCTTGCCGCAACCAGGATTGCCGATGATGACCAGACGTGGATAACGCTGTAGTGCGGCGGCAATGGAAAGGTAGCCTCCATCCCACCCGAAGGTTTCCTCCCGCTTTGGCGCATTTTCGCCCGTGTGTTTGTCCATTGCCGAGAGCGAGACGTACACCTTTTCTAGTGCGACGCTCAACGGCTGGCTGCCCGCGCGAATTCCTTGCAGGCGTAGAGATTGATGATTAGCTATGATATTGGTCAGGTACTTTGCCAGTGCTTCGGGAAATGGCAGGGATTTCTTCTTTGCGTTCTCAATGATGACTTCGAGCTTTTCGATCTTCGCACCGATTAGCAGGTTTCCGCTTACACCACCTTCGATGAGAACGCCATCCTTACCCACGGCTTTTGCGCCGGGTCCCTGTGCAATGGCACCGTTACCATCTAGTTCCGCTTGATGAGTGGCGAGCTGATTTCTCAGCAAAGAAATACTGGCATCTGCTTGTTCCGCAGGTAGCAATCCTTTCGCTTTCAACTCCTCCATACTGTGAATGGCATCTTCCAGTTTTTTGATCTCTTTGGCAGAAGGCATGTGGCGCTCCTAATTTCCAAAATCGCTTCACCAGGGGAAACGTTTCCCTTATCTCCCACTTATACCCGAAATCCACACGGCTGGGTACGGTTATATTGCAAATTCTTCCCAGGATAACAACAGAAAATTCACCTCTTATTTTTCGAAAAGCCGGAACATACGCACGATAATGCCACTTATCCTACGTAAAAAACTTTTTTAAATGCCTCTTCTCCAACAGGTAAATCTTTTTTCTTCAGAACCGAAAAATTTCCTCCCCTAGAGATTCATTATTACTAAATGACAGAATTGTTATCATTGGATATGTGAGGAAATCACGACTCGAAACCCAACTTCCCTATTCCGATTATCCGGCTTATCCCCAAGACGGCGTGCGCACCGCGCAACCCCAAAAGGCCCATTGAAAGAACCACCACGGAGACTTTTAGTTTGCTTCGATAGGAAACCGCCTTCAGTGCTTTTGTAATCATTTCGCATCCATTCGAAAATATTTCCACTGACTTCCTGCAATCCAAACGGACTAGCGCCGTGAGGAAAACAACCAACAGGGGAAGTTGCCTTAATTCCTGTTTCTATAGTATTCGCAAAGTTGGGATTAAATTCTTTTCCCCACGGATAAGATGCCCCATTTGTGCCTTGTGCAGCCTTTTTCCATTCAACTTCTTTAGGCAAAGTTACCTGTAAATTCTTCTCAAATGACGCGATATTTTTTTCATTAAATATTCGAAACCACCCTACTTGTTGCATATGCTCGGTTAACCAGTACGTGAACGCCAGAGCTTCATACCAGGTAACACCTACTACAGGATGATTAGCAAGATTAAATGGAATCCCAAAGTCTGTAGGGGCAGTCCGTGTTGTATCATCAAATCTTTCCGTGATACCTTTTTCACTCCAAATGCCGTTCTGTTTGGCTGTACCCCAATACTTCTCTTGTTTGTAACCTTCTGCCTCGATAAAATAATTGAACTGGGCGTTGGTGATCGGATATTGCGAGATGAAATATTCGGGCAAGATTATTTTTCGGAGGTCCTCCCTCTCTCTCATACTGAACTCACCAGCGGGGATGCGGCAGAAAATCATCTTTGCAATGGTCATAACCTCTTCACGCGGATCGCCCAACTGGGCGAGGATGCGCCCGGCTTCGGCGCGCTCAAGGGGCGGTAAAAGGCTGCTGGTTAGAACCGGCACAAGTCCATAAACGAGGCGGGCGAGATAGGCTTTGCCGCCGTTGGGATGCGTATCCCGCTCGGTGACTTCCTTCCCCACCAAAGCAATGATCTGCCCAGACCACAGGCGGGCGCGTTCGCACTGTTCGCCGGTTCCGCCGGGTTGATCAAGTTGATATGCCAGGTCGAGCAGTTCGTTTTCGTTGCGGCGGTTGTAATACAGTTCTTCAAATGCCAGTTGCGCAGCGAGGTCCCAGCTGTCGCCTTCGGCGGCATGTTCGTAAAAGGTGCGTACCCGGTCGCGTTGACGGGCGAGATAGGCGCCTGCCAAATACTCCTGAAAGGTGCGGTGAGGGAAACTATAAGCGGTGGGTTTGTTGAGTTCGCCGCCATAGCCCACCAGCAGACCGGCACGCTGATCGACATAATCCAGAAATTCGACGGCGAGGTGCATGTCGCCAAGCAGGTTGTCGTCTTCGAGCAGGGCAAGCGCGTCTTTGCGCAGGAGCGAGCCGGTGCCGCTCTCTTTGGCGCTGGCGCGGTGGGCTTGGTAGGCAAGCGCTTCCATCACGGCGCGTAGTTTCAAGTCATTCTTGAGGAAGTCCGCCAGGGCGGCATCGCCTACTTTGTGCTTTTGCCAGCGGCGCAGTAACACCTCAACCGCTTGTTGATACAGGCGTACACGTTCACGCGGCAGACCGACCTCGCGCTGATGAATGATCGCCATGGTGGTGAGCAGCATGGGGTTGCTGGAGAGTTCCTGCATGTCGTCTTCCAGTGCGGCGTTGGAGAGATCGTTCATGCGGTCTTTGGCTTGCTCTTCGTTGAATTTGCCGAGGGTGCGCTGGGTGGTGTACCAATGCTCGACAAAGTTTTTGATCTGATCTTCGTTAAAGGGGGCAAGGGTGCGGCTCTCGAAGCTGTGCAGGATGGTCTCGCCCACATACGAGCGTACGCGGCAGGTGATGACGGCGCGTTGCAGGTGATATTGCTTGAAAAGTGCATCCACCGCCTGACGGACGCGCACGCGCAGGTCGTGCGGGACTTCATCGAGCCCGTCCAAGACGAGCAGACATTTGCCACTATGCAAGGCTTCGCTCAACCCCTCGCGGAAATCGGCACATTCTTCGCCGAGATCTGCTTGCATATGTTCCCAGATGATTTGTGTCAGTTTGGCGTCCCGTTGATTGGCGGGAAGCGAATCGATTTCTAAACTGGCGAGGCGCGGGGTCAGGTCACGCAAGATGATGAGTGCGGGGAGTAGATCAGATTCAATGCCGTTTGAGTCTTGTATTTTGCCGAGCAGTAAGCCCGCCTGCCAGGCAAGCAGGTTTTTGACAAAGGTGCTCTTGCCCGCGCCGGGGTCGCCGAGCAGTGCAAGTTTTTTGTGTTTGGCAACGGATTCAAGTGCGGAGATGAGTTCTTTTTCATCACGAAATTCATCGAAGACATTATCTTCGTTTTTCTTGTCGTTATCTTTCTTTGGTTTTTCACGCACTTCCGTTGTATTGAGTGCAATGTAAATCTTATCCAGCGTGATGTCGCTCTCATCGCCATCCACGCCACCCAACGCAACTAATGGAAGGGATAAACACACGCGGCTCAGGCGGTTGAGATATTTTTCGCGCGCCTTGGCTTTCTTCTCTGCTTCGGGGTTGGGAGACTCGATAACCTGCTTCTCAACATACGTCACTGCATCGATCTTGCGGGCGTTATCTCCCTGCATGATGGTGGCGTTGTTTACATCTTTGCCGACAAGAATACTTCCTTCACCCGCTGCCATCGCACCGGGTCCCTGTGCAATGGCGCCATCGCCGGTGAGTTGAGCCTGGCTTTGAGCCAAACGTTCAGACACCATCGTCCACAACAAACTGCCTTGTTCCAATTTGGCGAGTTCGCGTTTTAGTTCTTCGATTTCTTTTTGAATGCTTTCGATGTCGGACATAAAGCTCCCATTTCCTGCCGATGGACACGTTTCGTCAACTATACAACAAGGTTGAAAGGCGGGCAAGACCTTGACGCCCAAATACCTTGTGCGTCATCTTTTCCTTTAAAATAAGGCTTATCACCCTGTTTTCGATTCGATTTTTGGCAAATAACACCTCGAAACCTGACGCACAAAGGGGTGACGTTTGTAAATTGACAAATCCCCTGCGGTCGAATATCATCGTCAACATTAGTTTTATAATTCACCGTATGCGTCACAATTAAGGGAGTTTTTTTGGCAACACGTGGCAGTGAATGGGTTTCTCTTCTTCGAGCCTTATCCATCTTAAGACGCTTAAAGGAGGGTCCCGCAACCAACACTCAATTGATTCAATCTGTTCTGGAACATGTGGGGGCAGATGCCTACCCTTCTGCGTCTCAATCAAGACAAGCTGCATTCAAACACGACAGAGAAAATTTAAAACACCGCCTACAGGTAGGGTTTATTTTTGATAGCGTCAAACAATCATATAGTTTGGAAGACGCAGGACCGTACGGCGGGATTTCACTTTCGCCAAAAATGCTGCGTGCGCTATCCATCCTTTCGCGCCAATACGAAAATGTTGCGGAAGATTTATTAGGAGTGCGAGACCTGGTGCAGATGATCGTCGGTTGGCTGCCGTTAAAAACACGAATGCAGATCGAATTAGAGAATGAATATCTGGCAATGGACTTTGAACATGGGGTGGATCAAAGCAAAATTTCTTCACGAGTTGGAGAGATAATTCAACGCGCCGTTAATCAACACCGTAAACTAACATTCAATTATCTCTCTCCACGCCGTGCAGACAGGCAGTCCGTATTCCATGAAATTGCCCCATATCAAATTCGTTTTCAAGGTGGACATTGGTATCTCCGTGGATACAGTTTGAACCCTTCAGCGTGGGACGAAACAACATTTTTACGCTTTCGTATTAGCTATATAGTAGATGATGAACAACTCAAAGTTTTGCCTACCAAGGTAGAAACGCACCATCGTAAACCGCCACGCTTTCGTGTGCATTATTGGCTGGCTCCAGAAATCGGACGAGGAGAAATCAGCCACCGTTTTGAGGAGATTCAAATTACCCGCAATGCCGATGGCAGCGCCGAGGTGCAAGCTGTAACAGATGATGTTTGGGATGCAGCCCGAACCCTTCTCACTTATGGAGAGAGCTGCATCGTATTAGGTGGAAATGACCTTTTGCAAGAGACAAGAAAGAGGGTAAAGCAAATGGCTAAAAATTACAATTTTTACAACGAAGAAACTTGACCTGCCGCTCGCAAAGGGTAGGGCATATATGTGTACCACCCCCTGTTGTAAGATGGGATCATCCCAGCCAATGGGGCATTCAAAGGGGGCGTGTTGGGCGGTTCTTTTACGATACAGGAGTCTTTAATATGAAGATCACAACCTTACCTGTCTTTTCAAAATTAGCAGATGAAAATGCTCTCCCAAAAGAGTTGAGGGAACGCCTCCCAAAAGGATGGAAACTTTCACAACACCAACTTGACACCTACAAAGCACTGACTGGTAATGAGTATGACGTAATTTTCAACACCGCCATGACCGGGGATGGGAAGAGTTTGGCTGGTCAACTGGCTGCACTTGTCAATGGTGGGCAAGAACATCCAATTATGTCAATGTACCCCACGAATGAATTAATTGATGATCAAGACTCTCATTTAGAAAAAACAATAGCACACTGGAGTGCCAATATTCAAAAAGCAAGACTCAACAGCGGAGAACTCGACCAAACAATGGAGGAGGACGATTACGACCGCCGTGGTGATGCATTGATGAAGATCATTCGCAATGGTGATTTTATACTAAGCAATCCAGATATTTTTCATTATGTCATGCACCAGTTTTACACCTACCCCAGAGACGCGCCAGACCGTTACTCGGGTCTATTAACACAAAAGTTTCGGCAATTGACTTTTGACGAATTTCATATTTTTGAAGCTCCGCAAATCGTAAGCGTACTAAATGCGATGTTATTTATGCTCGAAACAGGCGGGCAGGTACGCCCGCACAAATTTCTATTTCTCTCAGCAACACCCCGTACTCTTATGCAAGAATACTTAAAGCGTTCTGGTTTAAGGACAGTTTTCGTTGAAGGGGAATATGCTACTCAGGGCAATGTAGAAACATGGCGAAAAATTCTGAGTGCGGCAACCATTCACTTTGAACCCGAGCCGCGCGTGGAAGCCTGGCTGGATATGCACCTGGATGATATTGTCTTGCCGTTTTTTCTACAGCGAAAACCATACGCCAAGGGGGCTGTGATTGTCAATTCTCGCGCTTCTGCCATGCGGATCTATGAAAAAATAAAACCTTTGTTCGAGAAGCATGGACTGCGGGTTGAGGCAAACACAGGCTGGACAGGACGCTCACGACGAAAAAAATCGTATGACGCTGATTTATTAATTGGTACTTCCACTGTAGATGTGGGCGTCGATTTTCAAATCAACTTTTTGGTCTTTGAGAGCCATAATGCAGGAACGTTCTTGCAGCGCCTCGGACGATTGGGACGGCACGACTACTATCAACGAGAAGGGCAAAAATTTGCCTTTCAGGAGTATGAAGCCTATGCCATGTTACCGGATTGGACCGTGGCAAAGCTATTTACCGAACAAGAAGGCGTACCGCCGCTTCTGCAAGATGGAGCCGAGGTAGACAGGCAATTTCTAAATCGGGCAATTGAATGGGCGCTCCCATCCACTACTGAATTTGAACAATATGCGCAAACCTGGGGAAAATTCCAATCAATCAAAGTATTACATGAATTAGCGCGTAAACCTGTGCGTGAAGAATACAAAGATACCCGTATTCGGCTTGAAGAACGCAGCAACAAAACATTTGGGTTGTATTTGAAAAAATCATTCCAAGAATTTAAATTCCTGCGCGAAGAACGTTCAATCCTCCTAAATGAAGCGTTGTCCTTTAGAGGCGGAAGCAATTTTCCCTGCTGTGTAATAGACGATTCTGAAAGTGGAAAAGAAAAATTCAAGGTTGTTGATTTAATTTCAGTAATTGCAAATTACCATCTTGATTACTTGAGCGCAGAGAATTTCTACGCTGCTGTTCAAAAAGAAAAATTATCTCCAAAATTTTATGAAAAACAGGAACCGCTGGGTTTCTTTAATCTGCGGATGCTGCGCGATTTTCAAAAATTTGTTTTCCACTTTAATCGTGATATTGGTCATTGGGGAACAGACGAATACGGCGTAGTCAAAGCGCGTAAAGGATTTTTGCTGGATGCTGATTTTCCCGGCAATTCGGAAATCAATCGCAAGTTATCGAGAAGGGAAATCCCATCATTATTCTGCATTGGATTGAAGCCGCAAGAAATAAAACGCCGTTTAAATCTCTCGTTGCTCTTCCCAGTTTATGAGTTTAAAAGCGATGATGGTATTTCAGGAATATTGGCATTGGGACGCGCCGCTCTCCTCTTGGACGCCCGGCTTAGGTTTTCCCCCGTAAAGTGCGGCGGCAATGCAATTATTACATGACAAGTGTCTTCAAGTATTACTTCAAAAGGAGCAATTATGACTGAAGAAGAACAAGATGAACTGGGAATCGAAGAAATCACTGTTCCTGAAAAGGAAAGCCCTGCCAAAATTTCAGAAGAGCCATTGTTGGTCAACCTGATGCGCAAAGCTGTGGAAAAACTTTGGGAAAAAGATGAGGTCATGGCAGACTTCGTCAACTATGTTGTACAGCCTCTCTCCGAAAGGTTAGGAAACACTACTGCAAAAGGAGGAAATTTCGCTGAAGAACATACCCGTGCAGGAAAGGATGGTGTGGAACGCTACGCCGCAGATCAGTCCATGCGTGCGCACCTACTGAATGGATTACTGCCAGTATTAAATGTGGCACGCATTCTGCAAACATGGGAAGCGCCTCAATTCCGTGCGTACACTGACAAATTACGCCGCCTGCTTATCGCTGGATATGTCTTGCATGACTATCTTAAATTCCCAGGGGTAGAAAAGCAACTCGAAGCCAATGGGTTTCGCCATGATGCAGCTATTAGCAAAGATCAAATGCCCGTTGTGGAAAAAATCTTTCAAGACTGGTGCGCTCAATTAGGATTAAACGCATTTCTTGAATCGGCAGGCGGAATAGAAGACTCGCTTCACGACTTAATCTATATTGCTTGCAATACACAAGTGCGTTGGGGTACGTTGCGGAATTTAAGCCTACTTAACCGCCTGTCACTAAATCCATCGCAATTAGACCTGGTCGAACAACTTAGTCGTTTATGCGACTTGTTAGCCTATGTAATAAAAACACCGCCGCAAGCAACAACACAAAAAATCCAAAACGAGATTAATACCCTGAGCGGCGGGCTGGCAAAGTTGACCTACCACCATGTTTCAGAGAATCGCGGCTTACTGACTAATTTCATTCACAATGCAGCATTAACTGCGCTTGCGCATGAGCGCCGTCAACCATTGCTTTATGCTCCCAGTGGCGTAATTTACCTGGAGCATAAAAAAGATGTTCCTCCCCCGCCAGATGGAGAAGAAATCAGCAAGGAGGTCGTACAGAAAATCAAAATGATGATTGGCAATCGGCTTGCCTCTAGCAAAACCGGTATTCGGCGTGATGGAAAGGGAATGAAATACGCCGCGTACTACTGGTTATTCTTTGATCTGCCTCAATTTATTCAAATTGGAGTGGACGCCACATTCAAGATCATTACCGAAAGCAAAAAGCCTTCTGCTGGAAAACGTTTTGAAAAGATGATCAGTGGGAACTGGATGGATGCTCACGTTGATTTGGATTTACCAGATAACATACGTGTAGATCAGATCGCAGAATGGTGTTATCTGGCGGAAAAACAAATTGCCGAGGTTTTACCAGACTTTGACACCAGGGCATTTTTGTTGGATGAAATGAAACTATCCAATCTATTGGATGATTTCCTAGCCGTACCTCGTGACAACCGCGCAGGAGGCGTAGGGTATCACTGGTATTTTGCCGCCGGTCATTTCATCAAGAAAAACCCGTCCCTTTCTCCTGCTGAAGTTGAAGAAAAAGCGAAAATCTGGGCAGAGCGGCTGGCAAATTCGGTTAATGCAAAAAAATCAAAAGATAAAACGGATACGCACACAAATTGGGATGATTTGCAGAATTACATTATTCAAAATCTGACGTTGGGCGAAAAAAGTAAACCCCATATCAATACGATATTGCAAACAGAGCTGCACCGTTACACGAATGCAAAACGCAAAGGACGCGGAAGAGAAAAAGTATGCACAATTTGTTCATCATCTTATTTTGTATTTGAACAGCTTGAATCAGCCACACTTTTTTCACCAGATTCTTATAGCAACAAGCAACCTTTAGGAGGCGGAAATCCAAAGCGCGATATTTGCTCAATCTGCAGCATGGAGACAATGCTCCGGCAGATTTTGATGAATCGTTCGGCTGCCAGTGGCGGCGATTTTGAAGGCAGACGATTGCGGTATTTGTTCTTTTACCCAGTCTATTTCTTTACCCCAGAGACATTGGATATATTGCGTCACGCGCACAATCAGTTGAAGCGGATCAGCTTCACAGAATTAATGCGGCAAATCGCAAATAAAGATGAAGCAATTGAATTCTCCGCTGAAAAATTACAACACCTGCAAGAGTTCATGTTGGAGCCACAAGAAAGTGACCCGACAAATGATCGGTATGTTCGCCTGCGCTTCCCGGAAAACGAACCAGTCACCTTTTACTTTATTGGCGTTCCACCACCCAGCCGCGACCCAAAAGACGCTGAAGCGTGGGTGCATCCTGCCCTGCTAAGCCTGCTCCTGCCGCTTATGCTGGACATAAAAATAGTGGCAAGCGAATCGTCCCAGCCTCTCATGTTGGAAGCCAATGAAATTAATGAAACGGTCTTTTTTGACGCGCCACATGCTGCCATTCAATACATCATTCAAAAATCACGCCTCAATGTAGATGACATTCTACCGACTCTCCAACGAATGCTTGCAACATATTTTATCCATGTAGATGCCAATGCGGCACAGGGAGCAACCGGCTTCGATTATCGTTGGCAGGATATTCCTGCCACAGCCCGCGCCCTGGCAGAATCGCCATTGTATGCTTTTCACTACCTCAAAAAGTGGCAAAGAAAGCAAAACCAAAAACTGGATTCCATCCCCGCTTACAAAGCCGCTCAATATCTCAAATATGCCGAATATATATCAGGAGATCAGACGATGACCAATCATGCACGCCAATTAACCGAGTTGTACCGTAAGTTTTACATGGCAAAGAACTGGAAAAGCAACAGCATTTTGCAGCCAGTGACGAAAACCGCCCGCGCCATTCTAGAAGCTGATACGCGTTTGTTCGATGAAGCCGACTCATTAATGGATGCGACCCATGGCGTTCTGCGAAACTTCATTGAACGCGCCTATAACGAAAAACTGGCTTACCCGCCCAAAGGAAGTACCAGGGAAAGCCAGCAAGAAGCAATGCGCGAGTTTACGCGATACTTTGTTCACGAAATTTTCTTTGGCGTATTCCGGGGAGATAAAAGCGCCTTACGCGGCAAGCAACTAAACCTGCTTAAAAATGCTTGCGAAGTGATTTATCTGGATTTAGCGGCAAAAGACAAAGCCGAGCGGGAGGCAGTTGAGCAGGCAGAAAATTCGGAAACCGAATAACTCAATAATCGACCACAAATCATATTTATTCCAAGGAGAAAATAAAATGTCCACTTTGAAATCTGATTGGTTTATTCAGCAAGTGCCCGGCAAACCGATGGGACGATACGCTCATATCATTACTGTACGCGTAACCGATTCTTATCCCCTCTTTCAGACTGATGGGGAGCTAAATACCGCGCGTGTAACCGCAGGGCATTCAAATAAAGAACCAATGACCCGCGTCACCATTTTCAAGCGCAAACAATCGACCCCCGAACGCTTGATTGGGCGTGAGTTATTGCGCCGGTATGGTCTTATCAGCGGCGATGCATCTGATGGAAAAAACGAGACTGGCGCAGACGGCTTGCCAATTTGTGATTACAACGTCAAATTCTGCACACAATGCCCAGATTGCATTTCCTACGGCTTCGCCATTGGTGACAGCGGTTCGGAAAAATCAAAAGTCATCACAGATTCGGCATATTCGCTCACCAGTTATGAGCACAGCCACGAAGCGTTCACACTGAATGCGCCTTACGAAGATGGCACCATGACGCGGTACGGCGATGTGACCAGCCGTATCAACGAACAAGACCATGTTACCCCGCAAGTCATTTTTCCCTCTATTGTAACCACCCGTGACTTAACTGAAAATCTATTCCTTTATGTTTTGGATAATATTCAAAGAGCCAAACGCTACGGAGCGCAGACCACCCGCACTGGGCGAATGCAAAATCATGTTGTTGCGGTCGTGCTGGCAGATGGTGAAATCTTCTCAAATTTGCTTTTTACCCAGTCGCTTTATGATGCACTGCAAAGCCAGGGCAAAATTAATCCACCAGACCCAATTGATCCGCAAGATGTTATTGCAGCCGCCCAAACTTTGATCCCTGATTTGCTTCAGAAAGATGGCGTTAAAGTAGATCAAATATTAATGGGTAAAGAATTGGAAGGTTTTTTGAATGAAGTAAGCGCTGTAGACGTAAAACCCCTGCTCGACAAAGCATACGCAGACAGCCGAACCTATCATCAATCTTGGATTGCAAAGCCCTCTGGTGGTACAAAATCCACAGGCAAGAAGAAATAGGAGGCGTTATGCGCCTAACTTTATGCCAGCTCACTTTCCATGAAAACTTGTTTTACGCTACAAGAGAGGTTGGGCGGCTGTATGAAACCGGGCGATATCTGCATAATTATGCGCTCACATACGCATTGGGGTTCGCAAACTCACCTTATTTTCAACCTCAACAAATTCCTCGTTACGCCGAGGAGCTAGGCAGTCTCAATGAAAAGGGAATTTATGTAACCCCGGCGCGCGGTATAGATGTTCGCTACCAATTGGCTACATTCAAATTTGCCAACAACGCGAATCACGTGAAAATGGAACAAGCCAGTCGAAACATTCCAACTTTTGGGCGAGCCAAAGAAATAGCCGTTGGCAGTGTATTTAAGTTTGGGGTGATACATTCTGAAGATATTAGGCTGCCACGTTGGGTGCGAATGGGCTTATGGCGCAGTAAAGGCTTGCTTGAAATTTTAGGCAGCAACCCTTTGACGCCTGTTTCTGAGGCGCTCCAGACTGCCGATCTGCCGATAAACCCGCTGGATGCTGAGGCTGAGTTCCAAATTTATGATCTCATCTCCATGCCTCCATCCAGCTTGGTTGACAATGCTCATGGGAAAGCTATTTGGTTAAAAGCCGAAATTGCCAACAAAACACTTTATTATCCCGCCGGAATGAAATACACCTTTCCAACCTAACCCCAAGTTCTGGCAGGCTCTCAACCTGCCAGAACTTCCAAAAAACATGGTCACACTCTATTCATCCGTAATCAAACTCACGGCTCTTCATTCTTCCCAATTCTCTTATGCAGGCGGACAACACGCACATGGGGCTTTCTTTCGTATCATGGAGCAGGTAGACCCGGCGCTGTCGCAGATACTGCATGAGATCAACGGCAAGGGCATACGCAAACCGTTTACCGTCAGCCCATTGATGGGGTTGCCAAAACCCAAAGGCAAAGGCGACCTCTTTTTACGCGAAGGCTGGGAATGCTGGCTGCGTATGACCCTGCTAGACGATGCGCTCTTCAAGCCGTTTATTTCGTATTTTGCAGAAGCCCACCAAACTCGCCTGCCCGAAGTACGGCTGGGTGATTCTCATTTTATCGTCCGCGAAATTTTGAACACACCAGGCAGTCACCCCTGGGCGGGGTACTGCTCAGTGGAAGAACTGCAAAAAAAAGTGGATGCCCCTCCTCAGGAAAAGTTTTTGTTTGAACTGCATACTCCTACCTCCTTCCGTCTCTCAAAAGGATTTGCCACCATGCCTACCCCAAAACTGGTCTTTGGCAGTTTGGCAGGAGCATGGCGCACAATTACTGGCGAAAACAATGTGGAAGCGGTTGAAAAATACGCCGAACAAAACTTTGTGATGGGAAACTACAAACTTCACACTGAACGTTCCATCCTGCATAACAACTCTCAAGTAGGGTCGGTGGGACGCTTTGAATTCATCCGCACCGATGCAACAGATCACCCCATCGCCCGGTCGTTGAATCTACTGGCAGAGCTTGCCTTCTTTGCAGGGCTGGGACGCAAAACCCCGCAAGGCATGGGTATGGCTCGCAGAATGTCCGAATACCCATGAACGCCGAACAAAAAGACTACCTCCCCATCTCCATGCTCAACCAGATCGAATACTGCGAGCGCAGGTTTTATTTAATGCACGTCATGGGAGAAATGGAAATCAACGCTCATGTTATGGAAGGCACATTCCGCCATGAGCGAGCACATACAGCCGGGCATGAAACCGAAGGCAGTACAGTGGCGCACCGAAAACTATATATATGGTCCGATGAATTGCAAATTGCAGGCTTCGCCGATATAGTGGAAGAAAGCGCCATACGAAACGGTGAAATGACACCTGTGGAATACAAAAAGGGGCGCATGGGCAAGTGGTTGAACGACCACATCCAACTATGTGCGCAGGCATTGTGCATTGCCGAAAGGCTGGGCGCGGCTGTACCAAAGGGATATATTTTCTACTTCGGGTCACGCCACCGTGAAGAAGTAGCCTTTACCCCCGAACTTCGCCGCCGCACCGTGGAAAATATTAAACGGGCGCACCAACTTGCAGAAGAACGCCGCCTGCCCCTACCGCTGGAAAATTACAACAAGTGCCGCGATTGCAGCCTCGAACCTGTATGCCTGCCCAGAGAAGTAAACATCCTGAGGGAAAAAGCATGACAACTTTATACGTCACCGAACCGTATTGCACCATCAAAAAAGATGGAGATACCATTGTGGTTAACATCCCAGCCGATGAGAAAAATAGCAAACCCGCCCGCAAAGTGGGAGTGCCCACCATCAAAATCAGCGAAGTGGTGGTACTGGGAGACAGCACCTTTACCGCGCAGGCGTTGGCAACCCTACTTGACCAAAAGGTTGAGATCACCTTTCTCAATTCGTTTGGTAATTTTCGTGGCAGGGTGATTCCGCAGGAGGGTAGGAACAGTCTGCTGAGGCTGAAGCAGTTCCGGGTCCATGAAGATGCGAAGCAATCCTTTGCCTTGGCTCGCCGTTTTGTAAGCGGAAAACTGCACAACATGAAAACCCTGCTGCTTCGTTCCAACCGCCAAATGAGCGATACGATCATTGCCAATGCCATTGAGTCTCTGCGCGGCATTCAAGACCTGGTAGATGCGCTGGAATGCGACGGCGAGCCGCCCGCCGAGCCGGGCAAACCGCAAAAAGGCACAGCCTGGGGAACCCTGCAAGGCTACGAAGGCGCAGGCAGTGCAGATTATTTTGAGGCGTTTGGCAGGTTGCTGCGCGGCGACCCTGCCCTGCAATTTGAAACGCGCAACCGCCGCCCCCCACGTGACCCCGTGAACGCTCTGCTATCATACGGATATAGCCTTTTGCAGCACCAGTGCGCCTCGGCGTTGCAAACTGCCAGCCTTGACCCCTATATTGGTTTTTTACATTCTTCACAATACAGTAAACCTTCACTCTCGCTCGACCTGATGGAGGAGTTCCGCGCGCCAGTTGTCGATTCGGTGGTGATTACGCTTATCAATAATCGCATCCTCAAAGCAGATGATTTCATTCATGAGATGGATACCTTCCGATTGAAAGACGGGGCGCGCCGAATATTTTTGGAAAAATATGAAGAACGCATGAACGCCGAGATCACGCATCCAACTTTCAAATACAAGGCAAGTTACCGGCGTTGTATAGAATTACAGGCTCGTTTGGTTGCCAAAACGCTGGGTGGCGAATTGGTTTCGTATCCCCCGTTCAAGGTCAGGTAAAATGAGCGAGACACGGTTTTATATCGTCGCCTACGATATGGCTTCAGATAAGCGGCGCAACAAAGTTCATAAAATTCTGAGCGGGTTCGGGCAGTGGACACAGTTCAGCCTGTTTGAGTTATTCATCACAGACAAAGAACTGGTGTTGCTGCAAAACAAGCTGGAAAAAGTGATAAACCCAGAAAAAGACAGTGTGCGTTTTTACCCATTGTGTGCGGCGTGCCTCAAACAGGTGGAGACGGTCGGTTCAGACTTGCCCAAAGAGCCAAAAGCCTTCATTGCCTGATAAGGGGTATTTGCGAGAGGCAGAGCGGGGGCAAATTTAGCCTATGCCGCTCGCAATCAAAAAAAGCCGATTTTGGATAAAAACACCGCATCTTTCCCGTATTTGAGGTTGATTCGGTTTCTCCAAGCCTGAGCCATCACTGATAACATTTCACCTCTCGCAAGCAAAAGAAAAGTGGGAGAAACGATAAAGAATATGACAGCATTTTGCCTTAAACCTGGTCAAAACCAAGCTCAGACCACCTTAAATGAAGTAAAATTTAGCCTGCCGGTGGGAGAAAAAATGCCACCTGCGAGAGCCGTTTGAATCACCACCATCCCACCTGAGGGATTGAAACACAA
>Ga0172373_10003013_pt1 | contig 25130 bp, 23 predicted proteins | sample Lak10m_2_FD_114546 | JGI IMG/M metagenome (GOLD analysis project Ga0172373, IMG submission 114546) | Freshwater microbial communities from Kabuno Bay, South-Kivu, Congo - kab_092012_10m | ecosystem: Environmental > Aquatic > Freshwater > Lake | place: Democratic Republic of the Congo...
GCCTATATTGGTAATGAACACAGAGCCTGCTGCTTTTGATACACTGATAAACTATCAACTCGAACCTACCTTATTTTCCATTTCCATACTGAATGCTTTTGATCAATTTCTGCTTCAGCAGGGGATTACTAACTACCCAGTTCATTTGGAAATTGAAAGCGGTATGAACCGTCTCGGGTTTATTGAAGAGGAGTGGCCACTTGTAGTAAAACAATTATCTTCTACTTCAAGCTTCTTAATTCAATCTGTTTTTTCTCATTTGGCTGCCAGTGAGGATCCCGCTGCCGATACATTTACTTCTGAGCAGTTTGAATTGTATGAATCGTTTGTTGATTTGTTACACCGATCAATGGATATCCGATTTATTAAACATATTGCTAATTCAGCGGGAGCTATCAGACATGTGTCACTACAGTTGGATATGGTACGAGTAGGAATTGGCTTGTATGGTGTAGAGCAATCATCACCCCTTAATTTGATTCCTGCTATCTCTTTGTGTTCCACTATTGCTCAAGTCAAAACAATTCCTGCAGGTAGCAGTGTGAGTTATAATCGTAAAACAATTGTAGACAGGCCAACCCGGTTAGCTACTGTAAGAGTGGGTTATGCTGATGGGTACCCTCGTAGTTTGGGAAATCGGAAGGGGCAAGTGGTAGTACAGGGAAAACTAGCACCTATATTAGGCAGTGTTTGCATGGATATGTTTATGATTGATATCACGGACATACCTACAGCACAAGAAGGTGATCAAGTTGTTTTATTTGGCAAGGAACTTCCTGTAGAAAAGTTAGCCGCTTGGGCCGCTACCATTCCTTATGAAATCTTAACTGGCATATCACAACGCGTTAAGCGTGTCTATTTTCAGGATTAATTACAGTACCTGCGTTTGATCTGATACCGTAGAATTGGTGGTGCCTGTTGCAGGAATTTCCTGTGACTCTTTTTTTATTAATTTTTGCTGGAATAAAAAAAGAGTAATGACACCTATTGAGATAGAGGCGTCAGCAATGTTAAAAATGGGGCTAAAAAATTCAAAAGCATTTCCTCCAATAAACGGAATCCATGTTGGAAAATGGCCTTGTAGGATTGGGAAGTATAACATGTCAACCACACTCCCATGTAATAGCGAGGAGTAGCCAGCTTGTGAAAATTTTGCAATACCAGTATATCCTATGTAGTCATTCAGTATGGGGCTATAGTGTAACCCTTTATCAAAAAGTACGCCATAAAAAAGACTATCAATTAAATTTCCAACTGCACCCGCATAAATCAAACCAGCGCAGATCAAAAACCCAAATGCATATTTTTCTTTTATAAACTTTCCCAGGTACCAGGTGCCAATCACTACGGCTACTAATCTAAATAAAGTAAGAATGGCTTTTCCGGTTTCATTTCCAAATTTCCATCCCCAGGCCATCCCCGGGTTTTCAATAAAGTGTAAACGAAACCAGTTCATTCCAAATACGCGAATAATCTCACCTGTAGGATGATTTAGTTTTACCCAAAATTTGAGACACTGATCTGCTACCAAAATGGAGAGAATGAGAAGAACTAACTGGTTTTTCTTGGACATACTTATTTTATTTTTCCAACCATGTCTGCAGGACGTACCCATTGGTCAAATTCCGCAGCTGTTACATAGCCAAGTTGAATAGCCATTTGCTTCAGCGTGGAGCCTTGTTTATGTGCTTTTTGTGCAATTTCTGCGGCTTTATAATAACCTATTTTAGTATTTAATGCAGTTACCAGCATTAAGGAATTATCTACGTGTTTTTTGATATTGGCTTGAATGGGCTCAATTCCTACCGCACACTTGTCATTAAAAGAAACACATCCTTCTCCAATCAGTCGGGCACTGTGCAGAAAGTTGTAAATCATCACGGGTTTGAATACGTTCAATTCAAAATGACCTGTGGCCCCTCCAATATTAATTGCTACGTCATTCCCTAGTACTTGTGCGGCAATCATCGTTAGGGCTTCACACTGCGTAGGGTTTACTTTTCCAGGCATAATAGAGGAGCCCGGTTCATTGTCAGGAATAAACAGTTCGCCAATCCCGCTACGCGGTCCAGAGGAGAGCATACGGATATCGTTGGCAATTTTCATCAAGCTAACAGCTACTGTTTTTAAGGCACCATGTGCTTCCACAATCGCATCGTGTGCAGCTAATGCTTCAAACTTATTTTCAGCCGTGATGAATGGGTAGCCAGTTAGTTTAGCAATATGTTTGGCAACATTCTTATCGTAATCCTTAGGCGTATTAATCCCCGTACCCACTGCAGTTCCGCCCAAGGCTAATTCGCGAAGATGTGCTAAGGAGTTTTTGATGGCCTTCAGCCCATGATCTAATTGAGACACATAACCACTGAATTCCTGTCCAACCGTCAAGGGAGTAGCGTCCATAAAATGGGTCCTACCTATCTTGACAACTTTCATGTATTGCTTACTTTTTTTAGCAAGCGTATCTCTCAATTTTTTTATTCCTGGAATTGTATTCTCAACGAGTACGGTATAAGCTGCAATATGCATAGCAGTCGGGAAGGTATCATTGGAGGACTGCGATTTATTAACATCATCATTGGGATGAAGAAACTTTTCTTTATCGGTAAGCTTCCCCCCTTTTAGCACGTGACCACGGTAGGCAATCACTTCGTTCACATTCATATTACTCTGCGTACCACTTCCTGTTTGCCATACCACTAACGGAAAATAAGCATCTAGTTTTCCTTCGCGTATTTCGTCACAAACTTTTCCAATCAAACTGGCTTTATTCTTTGGCAATACACCTGCATCCATATTGGTTAAGGCTGCCGCTTTTTTCAATTGTGCAAATGCACGAATAATTTCCTTTGGCATTCGGTTGATGTCCTGCGCAATTTGAAAGTTCTCAATACTTCTTTGCGTTTGTGCACCATAATAGGCGTCCAGGGGAACCTTTACTTCACCCATGGTATCCTTCTCTATTCTGTATTCCATTTTAATAGGGGATTTATAGCCCTGCAAAGTTAGCTGAACTTTGGCTTTCTTTTTTCCAGAAAAGCACTGACACCTTCCTCCATCTCTGCAGTACCAAAGCACTGACCAAACAGTTCCACTTCCTCTTGATAGCCATTTTTTGTTTTATCAAAACAAGCCTCCACTGCCTGAATCACTTTGGCAACAGCTTGCGGGCCCTTTGTAAGTATTGCACGCATTAACTTCTTGGCTTCTTCCATTAATTTGGCCGCTTCTACCACATAATTAACCAATCCAATTTGCAAGGCCTGTCCGGCATCAATCATATTCCCCATCATCATTATTTCCAGCGCTTTCCCTCTTCCTACCAATTGGGTTAATCGTTGAGTGCCTCCATAGCCTGGTATTAATCCCAAGTTTACTTCTGGTTGTCCAAACCGAGCCTGTGCAGTAGCAATCCGTATATGACAGGCCATAGCTAATTCACAACCTCCACCAAGTGCAAAACCATTTACTGCAGCAATGATTGGCTTATTGTTTTTTTCGAGTCTGTCAAAAATGGCTTGCCCCTTCGCAGCCATCTCCATAGCTCTAGTTACATCGGCACTTTTGAATTCGCTTATATCGGCGCCAGCTACAAATGCTTTTTCACCAGCCCCAGTGAGGATGATTCCTTTTACCCTTTGGTCCTGCTCTATTTGAGTAATAGCTTGTTCTAATTCTGAAAGCACTGTTTGGTTGAGTGCATTCATTTTATCCGGTCTGTTAATAATTAGCGTGAGCACGTCCTCTTCGAGATGGCCCAATAAGGTTTGGAACGATCCCCAGTTTTGTTGGTTCATAGTATTAAATTAGGAACGATGGGTGGCTACCCAATCTTTAATAAAATCAGCAATTTCTCTGGTATCGGAGCCAGGGTGAAATAATTTTCCAACTCCCATTTTATACAGTGCAGCAGCATCTTCCTCAGGAATGATACCGCCTCCGGTTAGCAGGACGTCAGTCAATCCTTTTTCTTTCATCAGGGTAATCACTTTTGGAAAAACAGTATTATGTGCTCCAGAAAGTATAGAGATCCCAATGGCATCCACATCTTCTTGCAATGCGGTAGTTACTACCATTTCCGGCGTTTGGCGAAGTCCGGTATATATCACTTCCATTCCAGCGTCTCGTAGGGCTGTAGCTATTACTTTAGCACCACGATCATGGCCATCTAAACCAACTTTTGCTACCAATACGCGAACAGGTCTTTTCATAGAATTAAGCTCCCTGCAAAATTAAGCGCTTTGCCTGAGTCAATCGCTCCAGGGTTTCTTCTTTACCCAATAAGCAAGCAATATCAAATACACCCGGTCCAAATTTTCCACCTACCAGCATAATGCGAAGAGGTAATAGTAGTTCGCCTGTTTTTAGTTGATGTGTCAGTGCTAAGTCCTTACAGATTTTCTCTAATTCTCCTGTGGTCCAGGGGTTTGCCTGTTGATAGTAGTGGATCAGTTGATCAAAAAAAGTTGATTTTTCAGTATTCCACTTTGGAAGAATGGAGGCTGTATCAATCTGTGTGGGCCTGTTAAAAAAGAAACTGCCTTGTTCAATAAAATCAGTGACTACTGTGCAGCGATCTTTTACTAGTGCAATAACCTGTTCCAGTAACACTACATTTGTTATTGGCAAATTTGCCATTTCAAATGTGTGGCTGACTAGTGGCACTAATTTACTGGCACTGGTAAGTTTTATCCATTCGTGGTTGAACCATTTTGCTTTTTCGTAATCAAATTTAGCGCCACCGCTATGTACGCGAGCCATGTCAAAAGAGGCAATCAATTCTTCCTTACTAAAAATTTCTTTTTCAGATCCATCATTCCAACCTAGCAACGCTAATAAATTAATAAATGCTGCGGGTAAAAATCCTTTTTCACGAAAACCTGCTGTTGTTTCTCCGGTTTTTGGGTCTTGCCAATTCATTGCAAACACGGGAAACCCATACTTAGCACCATCTCGCTTACTAAGCTTTCCATGGGGCCCTAGAATTAATGGGAAATGGGCCCATTGTGGCATCTCCTCCCATCCAAATAAGTATTGCCATAGTAATAAGTGAACAGGTGCGGAGGGTAGCCATTCTTCACCTCTGAAAGCGTGGGTGATTTTCATAAGATAGTCATCTACCACTACCGCTAAGTGATAAGTTGGCATACCATCTGCTTTTAGCAATACCTTATCGTCTACCAATGAAGTATCAAAGCTGACTTCTCCACGAATCATATCCTGAAAACTGACTGTTTTACCAACCGGCATTTTTATACGTATCACATGTGGCGTATTTGAAGCCAATAAGCTATTGGTTTCATCTGCCGATAAGGTAAGTGAGTTGCGCATCTTCATTCGAAGATGATGGTCATATTGCGGGGAGGGATTTTCTGTTGATTTAAACTTTTCACGCATCTCCTCCAGCTCAGCAGTTGTATCAAATGCATAATAGGCATGCCCCGCTGCAATCAATTGTTCCGCATACTTTCTGTAGAGTGGTTTGCGCTCACTTTGTCTATAGGGTCCAAAAGCTCCTCCGTGCTGAACACTTTCGTCTGGCTCTAATCCACACCAACGCAAACAATCAAAAATATATTCCTCTGCCCCCGATACATACCTGCTTTGATCTGTATCCTCAATTCTGACAATAAAATCGCCACCATGTTTCTTTGCAAATAAATAATTGTAAAGCACGGTACGAACACCGCCTAAATGCAGACCACCAGTAGGGCTAGGCGCAAAACGAACTCTCACCTTTTTACTCATGGTGCAAAGATAACCCCTGCTTGTATCTTTGTCTCTGATGTATAAGCCCTTTATTCAGCCCCCTGCTATAGTTCGTCAGTTTTATCCAAAACGGTTATGGCGAATGGATCCACTGGAGCAAAGTGTTTATTTGACTTTTGACGATGGCCCTCACCCGGAAATCACTCCCTTTGTATTGGAGCAATTGTCTAAGGCCGGTGCTAAAGCAAGTTTTTTTTGTATTGGAAGCCGTGTGGCTGCTTTTCCTTCCACTTATCAGCAGCTACTTGAGCAAGGACATCGGGTAGGGAATCATACACATCAGCATTTAAATGCATGGCGTACTAATCCACAGGATTATTTAAAGGATATTGCCACAGCGTCTACGCTGATAGACTCTAATTTATTTCGTCCTCCCTATGGAAAATTACCTTGGCACATAGCCAAGCAAATCCCCGGAATAATAAAAGCACCTGAAAAAATTGTGATGTGGGATATTTTAAGTGGTGATTTTGATCAAGGACTAACGTCCACTGCTTGTTTCGAATATTGCCGCAATTATATTCGCCCAGGCTCTATCATTGTACTGCATGACAGTGAAAAAGCTTGGGATCGTTTAGCTGAATTATTGCCCTCACTTATTGCCTTTACTGAATCAGCTGGATACTCTTTAAAAGCGTTGCCATAAAAAAACCCGGACCTTTGATCCGGGTTTCATTCACAAAACAAAAAATCAGGGTAAGGTTATATTATAAGTAACTCCGTTAATAGTTATGGTAGCGGCATTGTCGCAGTTTCCTGTCCCATAGTTTATCAGTCCTACAAAACGTGTTCCGGTAGTTGCATTTTCTCGCACGGTTCGAACTGTACCAGTTACAATCCAGCGACAATTGTTACGACGAATAAGCGGTTCTACAATTGTAGCATTCCATCCAATAAGGGTTGTGTCTCTTTTTACTTGACCACGTGCAGCGCCTGTGATTCTAAATGCATCATCGATGGGCGCAGCTGTTAATACACCTTCAAATTGTGTTCTTACCTTTTCACTATTCCAACTTATAAAATTGCCATTAGGGCGGGTTAGCTTACCATTGGTAACATTAATTTGATAGCGGGGCCCAACGGATGGTTCTGTGGTATTTTTTATACGCATAGTGCCTTCTACTTTGGTACTGTCAAAATAAAAACCATCAAAAGCAGTTTCTACTACTGCATTTGGAATAATCAATCGGTTGGTGTACACATGTATAATTTTCCCTTTTCTGAAATGACCGTCTCTAGCTACACATCCTCTTCCAAAGTCCAGCACAACGCGAACGGGGAAAGGAGCGGGTGCATTAGGGCGGGTTACAGTAACTGTAGGGCAAGCGTTCAGTCTTCCAAAAATTCCCATTCCTCCCATTCCAACTTCCTCATTTACCCCCATAGCATCATCAAAAATGCCATCATAGATAATTTCTGCTTCAGCATCTGACTCACTTGATAATTTCGAAACTGTCATCTCATACTGCTCTTCAGGATCTTGTGTGGCACTTTTTTCCTTTTGACAGGCAACAATAGAAAGTGCAAGCAGGCCAGTTAAAGCGGCAACTTGCAGGTAGAGGTTCTTTTTCATGTTCGATAATTTGATAGTTAAAGTTACTACGCTTAGAAGGTAAATTTCTCTTTTGGTTTAAGAACAAGTTTTTTTACTGAGTTTTGCTACAAATGCACAAATTGATAGATACCCATGCTCATTTATATCTATCTGATTTTGAATCGGATAGTGCTGAAATGCTTGAAAGAGCAAAAGCGGAGGGTATTGAGCAAATTTACTTGCCAGCTATTGATGCTGCCACCCATAATGCTATGATTCAGTTTGAAAAAAATTACCCTATCTGTAAATCCATGATGGGGGTGCATCCTTGTTCAGTCAAAGCTAATTATCAGGAGGAGCTGGATTGCGCAAGGGAGTGGTTGGAAAAACGACCATTTATAGCAGTAGGGGAAATTGGGCTTGATTTTTACTGGGATCGAACTTTTGAAAAGGAACAATACATTGCTTTTCGAACACAAATTGAATGGGCGCTTGAGAAAAAACTTCCAATAGTCATTCACTCGAGACAATCTACCTTGGCTTGTATTGAGGTTTTGAAGGAGTATAAGCATACAACTCTCGAGGGGATTTTTCATTGTTTTAGTGGAAGCCTGGAGGAAGCACACGCTATTATCAAACATGGATTTTTATTAGGTATTGGAGGCGTACTCACCTATAAAAATGCTGGTGTTGCCGCTGTTGTAGCGCAATTATCATTAGACCATCTTGTATTAGAAACAGATGCTCCGTATTTAACCCCAGTACCTCATCGGGGAAAAAGAAATGAGTCTGCCTATATTAAAATTATTGCAGAAAAAATAGCAGCGCTTAAGGGGGTATCCATCGAAGAAGTGGCTGAAATCACTACAAGAAATGTGGAAATGCTCTTTGAAAAGAGCTAGTCGTCTTCAATTTTTATAGACTGGATTTTTTGGCTTATTCTGAATTTTCCAGTTTGTATGCAATCAGACTTATTACCAATTATAACTAAAAAGTCATGGGTTACACCTGAGATCATAGTTATTGATGTCAATTTAATCAATCAACAGGCTATGGATCAAGAGGCTGAGTTGTTGAATTACTTAGCTACTGATGAGAATGCGTTTAAGCTTTTTTCAGGGTCTACAACTCGATGACAGCGCTTAAAATAATTTTGAAATCGTTATCATACTAAGAATTAAAGTAGCTGCAACCACTGCCCATCCCAACCATTGTAACCAAGCTGGATGTTGATAGTTCCCCATTAACTTTTTATTAGTCGAGCCAATTAGTATTAGGCTAAGCGATAGGGGTAAGATAATTCCGTTAAGTGCCCCGGCTCCAATGAGTACTTGAACGGGGTTGTCAAATACAATGAATAGGGTAAGTGAAAGAGTTAGAAAAAGTAACAGCCATTTTTTTTGTTTCCATTCTTGTCCCACTGCAACAGGTATAATGAAGGAAATAGAAGTGTAGGCGCAGCCAATTACGGATGTGATTGCAGCACTCCACATTACAATTCCAAAAAAAAGATATCCTAGGTTCCCTGCGGCTTGCATGAATACGGCCGCAGCGGGATTGTGCGTTCCTAAACTAATTCCTTTGGATACCACGCCTAGTGCCGCTAAGAAAAGTAGTAATCGCATGAGGGAGGCCAGTAAAATAGCCGAGACTGCTGAGCGGCTAACTTCTTTTATATGTTTACTACCTGAGAGTCCTGCATCCAGCAAACGATGTGCTCCTGCAAAACTGATATAACCACCCACCGTTCCTCCCACCAAGGTTAAGATTGCAATCCCATCAATTTTTTCGGGCCAAAATATTCGATAACCTGCCTCCAACAATGGTGGTTTTGCTTTAATAACTACATAGAGTGTTACTATTATCATTAAGATCCCTAACACTTTTGCAATAAGATCAATAAAACGAATTGACTCCTGCTGAAAAAATAAAAAGGCTGCTAATACTGCACTGATTAAAGCGCCATACTTTGGCGAGATTCCTGTTAATACCTCCAGCCCAAGCCCGGCTCCTGCTAAGTTTCCTGCATTAAATGCAAGACCACCCAACACAATCAATGTTGTCAATAGTTTTCCAGCGCCGGGTATAATTGTTTCTGCCAACTCCTGGGCACGCAGTGAACTTGTGGCTAATATGCGCCAGATATTCAATTGAGCGCCTAAATCTAGGAGGATTGAAATCAAAATCACAAACCCAAAACTGGCTAGTAAAGTGCTTGTGAAAGTTGCAGTTTGCGTCAGGAAGCCAGGGCCAATTGCTGAAGTAGCCATCAGGAAAGCCGCACCAAGAATCGGTTTGCTAAACTTTTTAAGATGAAGTTTTTCCATAAGGCGATTGGCAGCTGATTTGATTCTTTTTAAATTCTTCTCTCAATACTTTTGCAAAGGACAGCACCTGTGCTCCGTCTCCGTGCAAGCAAATTGTTGCTACGTTACAATCAATTTGCTTACCACTTAATGCGGTTACTTTTTTTTGGGTTATTAACTGTAATACTTGTTTTATACATGCCGCTTCCGTCTCAACTAAAGCCCGCGCATCTGTACGAGGTGTTAAACTGCCATCTTCTTGATAACTCCTATCAGCAAACCCCTCTGGAATAAAACAAACTGATTGTGCTTTACATGATTTTTCCAATGCTGAATTTGGCAAGCCCCACACACTCCAGTGGGGATTCATGCTTTTCGAAATCGATACGATAAGATTAGCTAATTCATTATCCACTGCCGCTTGGTTATAGAGGGCTCCATGTGGTTTGAGGTGAGATAGGGGATAGTCTTCTTCAAAGGCAATTTTTTGAATTAGTGCTAACTGATTTATCAGTGACTCTTTTAAGGAGCCGTAATCAATTATTATTTTATTACGTCCAAAATTTTCTCGATCCGGGTAGGAGGGATGTGCTCCAATGGACACATTTGTTTTTTTAGCTAATTGTATGGCTTGTTGGATTGAATCTTGATTGCCCGTATGTCCACCACATGCTATGCTGATAGAACTTACATAGGGAATAATTAATGCATCGTTTCCCATGCCTTCTCCCATATCACAATTCAAATCAATTTCCCAGTTCATATTTTTTGAAAGTTAAGCTGATAGCCTGGTCTACATTGTGCCAATATTGTCCTGTCCTCCGATTTAATTCGGGCTAGTCTAGGATACCCGCCAATGGTCTGCGCATCTGCCATTAAAATATAGGGAACGCCTGCAGGAGTCACTTGTATTAACCCTGGCATTACAGCCGTGGAAATCAACTCTTTTTTTTGTGTTAATGCAAGTGTATTACCCTCTAATTGATAAGCCATTCTATTGGATTGCGGATGAATCATCCACTTGGTGTGTAAGAAAAGATTTTGTTCCTCACTCGAGAACCAGCTCCACTCTGGACCTTCCGTGAATCGAATTGTTACATGATTTGAATAGAGTGCTGGATTGCCTAATTCAACTTCAATGCCAGTTACATTTTCTTCGATTTGTTTTTTCAAATTGAATTCTATTCGATCTCCTGCTTTGATAGCCCGGCCCATTATCCCGCCTAATTTTCCTGGTAAATAAGTTGCCGCACTTCCAAGTTCTTTTTGGATAGTAAAACCTCCTTGTACTGATAAGTAGGTTCTACAACCAAACGTTGCTGAACAGAATTTTAAAATACTACCAGCTTTTACAACCGTACTTCTAAAATAAGGGAGTGGCGTATCATTGAGTAGGGCTGTTGCGCCTCCTCCAGTCAATGCAATAACGGCAGTTTTTTCAAATTCAAAAATAGCTCCATGTAAGGTGAGTTCAATAAAGGGCTGGTTATGATTATTATTACATAGTGATTGTGATAGCCGTGCCGCAGCAAGGTCCATAGGCCCAGCTGCCGGAATACCATACTTCCGAAATCCCTCTCTTCCGGCATCTTGAATAGTACTTAGTAAACCGGGTTTATGTACAAGCAGGCTCATTCCAATTTTCGAATTCTTCTTTAGTGATTTGATAAAATTGAACTTGATCTCCTGTTTCTAACAAACAGGGATTTTCTCTGTGTTTGTCGAAAAGTTTACTTGGCGTTCGTCCAATTACATGCCATCCGCCCGCTATTTCAACAGGGTAAATTCCAGTCTGCAACCCCGCAATAGCAACACTTCCTGGGGCTACTCGTGTTGTAGGAGTTTTTTTTCTGGGCAGATTCAATCGGGCATCTACTTCACCCATATAGGGGAATCCTGGCACGAATCCAATGGTATAAACCTGGTATTTTGGCTGGCTATGCAGCTTAGCTATTTCTTCTTCACTGCGGTTAAGTTGATTGCTTACGGCGGCTAAATCTGGCGCAAATGAGATGTCGTAACAAACGGGTATACGTATAGTTGGTTTTTTATTCTCTTCTAGTGTTTGTTGATTATTTAGTACAGCTATTGCGGTTTGTTCGAATTGCAAACAATACGTATCTATTTTTTTTTCATCTTGAAGAAAAAAAGTAGCACTGTTGTAACAAAGGGTGCTCTCAGTAATATCTTTTTTAAATTTTTTTAAAATAGCTTGTTGAATGCGTTCAACTACTTGAAATGTAGCCGTGCTAATTGGTTTTTCAAGTTGTACCGTGCATACTTTTTCGTGAATAGGATAAACGCGGACCAATGACATAATACAAGTTAAGCGATTTTTAGTAGCGCTTTTACTTGTTGAGTTTGGTAAAAACCTGTAAGTGGGGTACGGTTAGTACGGCTAATCCAATAAATACCAGCGACAGCATGCCAGTGGGATCCGTGCTTTTTACAGTAAGAAAAATAAAGTATAAAATTCCAATCCAGGCCATTGCTGAAAAAGGCATTGCTTTTTTCAGCAGAAAAGACCAGTCATGCCAGTTTGATTGAAGTTTAAAATGTGCTCTGATTTTATCCAGGGAGAGCACTGAGTGCCAGAGGCCAAAATAGAATGCAAAGAAAACCCACAACGTGGTGGTATGTGCCAGAATGAGTAGCACGATCTGCTGAAAGGCAGCTATGTACCAGTATTGGGGCCATGAAAAAAATTCTTCTTTTTTATAAAATAAGTATCCAAAAAGGATAATAATGCCAATTATTGAAAGTGGGTATAATGAGGATCCCCAAGCTAAAAATTGATTTTTATCAAATTGGTTTCGAGTAATTGATTCAAAAATACCCAGTGCGGCTTCTACGTGATAACTGAGTAACAATAGAATCCAGCAAAGTCCCAAAGTGAAATACACCGTTTTTTTAATACTGTCATTCGTATGGCCAATCCAGTCAATTTCTCCAAAATGAAACGCTGTAATGAGTATAAAAATTAGTAATGCAATACCGGGTTGCCAGAACCATAGCGCTATGTAGAGTGCTGCGTTTAAAACGTAGCGAAGAAAAAACTTTCGGTTATCGTTGCGTTGATCCAGCCCTCCTTCAATGTAAACGTCCAATGCGCCATGGGGAATGCCAAATACAATAAAAGTGATTACCATAAACAATAGCTGTCCTTTCTGATCCAGAGGAAGCCAATGACTAACCAAGGAGAGAAAAATTCCAGCCACGAGCAATAGTAATCTGAGCGAAAGTTGCATAGTAAAAAATGGGGGATGTTTTGCATCCCCCATTTAATTATTCATCTGTAATTGATTAGCTGGCTTTTCTGCTCAACGCATAAATCACCAAGCCAAATCCGATCTTGTTCACTGCATCACCAATGTTGTAGATGATGTTCATGTCAAGACCAATGTTCTTGAAGCCCTCGTACCATTGGCCATCGGCAGTACCGATCAAATAACCTAATGGATAGATAGCCCAACCTACTAATACAAACCATCCTAAAGCGGAGTTTGCATCAGCTACAGCAGAGCCTGCACTTGTTGCGAGTTTCTTAACATCTCCCATCCATACTTCATACACAATGTAGAAGTAAGCGATAGCACTGATAGTACCCCAAATTGTAGCGTTGCCGAGTCCAGCCTCACCCCAATATCCGGTAACAAGCATTACAACAGAAGCCAGGATCATTTTCCAAAGCAAACCTGTAGTACCACCAGATTTTTTAGTGATCAGATAGAATTCAACGCACATCAGAGGAACAGTCAGTAACCAGTCAACATAACGGAAGAAAGTTGGAGACTCTTGCGTTTCCTGATAATACTCCCGCATGTAGTAATAGTGAACAGCCGCAATGAAAGTGATCAAACCCGATACGAGTACCGATGTTCTCCACTCTTTACTTGTGTTGTTCAATTCAAGGAAGAAAAAAACAGAAGCGGCCATCATGGCCATTGTTCCGATAAAGAAAGTGAAAGAGACATAATCTGTCTTCGCAATCACTCCAATCAGCATTTGATCGATCATATGTTGAGGTTTTGGTGAACTAAGTCAACCCAACTCTCATTACACAGTTCATCTCTGCTTGCTCATGCAGGCAGCGGCAATCGTTGGTCAAAAAGCAACAAAAGGTAATAAATCTTGTTCGATATTTACAATGATACAAATTGGCCTGTTAATTGGCTGGTAATCAATTTTATAGACTTGTACTGGATTTTGATAAAGGTTGCTATTCAATAAGTTAAAAAAGTAAATTTTGTGGATAAGTTGCAAATTTTTTTAATAATTTACCTTTAAGGCGCAAAACTTATTAAACAAAATTATCTTCCGCTAATACATAAACGTATGAGATACAATAGTATACTAATATTTATTTTGGCGCTGTTTACTGGAATGGGAGTGAATATGGGAATGTTATTTCTAGGTAGTTGGCTGATTCCATTGCCTCCCGGACTGGATACCAGTACTCGTGAAGGATTGCGTAATGCACTTCCTTTATTAGAGCCCCTTCATTTTCTGTTTCCATTTTTAGCACATGCTATGGGAACTCTAACAGGTGCTTTTTTAGTTACTGGTTATGCTAAGTCAGACACCTTTCGTTACTCAATGATGATGGCAGGTCTTTTCTTCTTGGGAGGACTTTCCACTATAGTAGGCATGCCCTCTCCATTATGGTTCTCAATTACTGATTTGCTGTTGGCTTATTTTCCAATGGCTTGGTTGGCCCACAATTTTGCAAAAAAAATAAAGCCGCTTTAGTCAATTACTCTGCCTCCAGCTGTGATCCAGTCAGTGATTTTCTGACGCTCGGATGCAGGGAGCAGTCCGGAACTTGGCATTGGGCTTGGGTTACCATCAACCGCTCTGGCTTTGATTCTATCTTTTGCAGAAACAATACTGCAGTCTGTACTCAAATTCACTCCGCCACTTGCGTTGGTGGCATTGTGACAACTAACACAGTTAGCTTGTATGAGTGCTTTTACCGCTGTGAATTTTGGTCCCTCTGTTCTGCTTGCCACTGCAATCCCGGTGAGTGTTGCTGTGCATCCATTGGCATCTTTCACGCCAATTTGATACGATCCATTGTTGAGTCCCTGGAATGTAGAGCCAGATTGATAGGCCCCATTATTTAGATTATACGTGTAAGGTGATGTTCCACCATTTGCACTAATTGCAATTAATCCACTGGCCGTTACGCAAGGTGTTGTTCCGGTTACCGTTGGAGTAATGGTGATAGTTACCCCTGTACAAGGTGCTGTTGCAGTCAATGTGAAAGTAGCACTACCCGTACAACCTGCCGCACTCTTTGCTGTAACCGTATAGGAACCTGCCGCAAGATTTGCAAACTGACCGGTTGCTTGATAAGAGCCGCCATTTAAGCTGTAGGTATATGGTCCCGTACCCCCTGATGCAGTAGCAATGATATTGCCATTTGCTGAAGTGCCGGATGGATTTGAAGTACTTCCAGTCACCGTAATACTTACGCCTTGACAAGGATCAGTAGGAGCAGGGCTGTCTTTACCGCAACCAGCTAGCATACTGATTGCAAAAAGTAGGGGTATAATTATTTTGTGTTTCATAGTATTATTATAAAAAATGAAGTTTAATAGAGTTTTAAGGAAAGTGTTAATTTCAATTTCCTCAAAATTACCATATGAAACAAATGATTTTAGTTTTTGTTTTGGCAGCCTCTAGTATGGCGCTAACAGCCCAACCTAAAAAAGTAAAAACTGCTGTGGTGGCTGCTCCTACGCTGGATGCCACCCTACTCAGTGGTGTTAAGTATAGATTGATAGGTCCATTCAGAGGAGGAAGGAGTGCGGCAGTAGTGGGGAGTTTGCAATCAAGAAACACATTTTATTTCGGTGCAACCGGAGGGGGTGTTTGGAAAACCACTGATGGCGGAAGTAACTGGAAAAATATCAGTGATGGTTATTTTGGAAGTTCTATAGGGGCAATTGCTATTGCACCCTCAGATGAAAAAGTAATTTATGTAGGAGAAGGAGAAAACACCATGCGTGGAAATGTATCAGAGGGATTAGAAGGCGTTTGGAAAAGTGAGGATGCCGGTAAGACGTGGAAGAATGTTGGGTTAAAAGATGGTAGACATATCACTAATATTATTGTTCATCCTACCAACCCTTCCATAGTGTGGGCAGGAGTAATGGGTCATTTATTTGGGCCTAATCAAGAAAGAGGGGTATTTAAATCTACTGATGGCGGGTTAACTTGGAAAAAGACATTATACGTAAATGAACAAGCTGGTTGTAGTGATCTTGTAATGGATGCTGAAAACCCAGCGGTATTATATGCAGGAACCTGGCGTGTTATTCGTACTCCTCATAGTCTTGAAAGCGGTGGAGAGGGAAGCGGCTTATGGAAAAGTACGGATGGTGGAGAAACATGGACAAACATTAGTAATGCAACTGGATTACCAAAAGGCACTTGGGGAATTGTTGGTGTGGCCGTAGCGCCCTCAAATTCCAATAAGCTTTATGCCATTATTGAGAACGAAAAAGGCGGTCTGTATAGTAGTAGTGACGCGGGGGAAACCTGGATGCTTCAAAGTAATGATAATAATATTCGTCAGCGTGCTTGGTATTACACCAAAGTTTTTGTGGATCCCAAAAACGAAAATGTGGTGTACTGTCCAAATGTTGGATTTATGAAAAGCCGTGATGGCGGAAAAACATTTCAATCCTTGCGAACTCCACACGGGGATCATCATGATTTATGGATTGACCCGCAGGATGGAAAACGAATGATTGTTGCTGATGATGGTGGAGCACAAGTAAGTTTTGATGAAGCACAGAATTGGAGCACGTATATGAATCAGCCCACTTCACAACTATATCGTGTAAGTACTGATAATGCGTTTCCCTACCGTGTATTAGCTGCACAACAGGATAACTCTACGTTGCGTCTTCGGTCTTCAACTTATGGAAGTTATATCACTGAGCAAGATTGGGAACCTACTGCTGGATCAGAAAGTGGTTATGTGGTTGCTGATCCACTCAATCCCAACATTGTGTATGGCGGAAACTATGGGGGATATCTTTCAAGATTTGATCACACATCAGGAGAAAACAGAGCTATTACCGTTTGGCCTGATAACCCAATGGGAGCGGGTGCTGATGTTCTCAAATATAGATTTCAGTGGAATTTCCCCATCTTCTTCTCTCCACATGATCCCAAAAAATTATACTGCGCAGGCAATGCGTTGTTTGTTACTACTAATGAAGGAGCTAGTTGGAAACAGTTATCACCTGATTTAACAACAAACGATAAATCCCGACAGTATTCAAGTGGAGGCCCCATTACCAAAGACAATACTTCTGTAGAATATTATTGCACCATTTTTACTGCAATGGAAAGTCCATTGGAAAAAGATCATATTTGGACGGGCAGTGATGATGGACTAGTTCATTTCAGTAAAGATGGAGGAGCAAATTGGAGTAATGTTACGCCAAAAGGAGTTCCGCAATGGATGATGTGGAACGCCATTGAGGCGGATCCATTTAAAAAAGGAGTCATTTATATTACGGGAACGCGTTACAAGTTGGATGATTACACCCCATACATCTATAAAACTGAGGATTATGGTCAGAGCTGGCAGTTAATTACTAATGGAATCCCCTCGCAACATTTTACCCGCGTGATGCGTGCTGATCAAAAAAGAGCAGGGTTGCTTTATGCTGGTACAGAGTTTGGTATGTATGTAAGTTTTAATGGAGGAAATAACTGGCATCCCTTTCAATTGAATTTGCCAATAACCCCTATCACGGATTTAGTTATAAAAAATAACGACCTAGTGGTAGCTACACAAGGTCGCTCACTTTGGATTTTAGATGATTTATCCATGGTGCAGCAATTAGATCCCACGATGACCAGTAAGAACATGCATGTATATCAAATCAATGATGCCTATCGGGTGCCAGCCACAATTAGTCGTTGGGGTGCTGCTAGTGTTCCTGCTAATAGTGCTATGAATCCTCCTAAGGGTGCTGTAGTTAATTTTTGGGTCAAGTCAGTAGTTGATTCTACGAAGGCTTCCATCACAATTATGAGTCCTGCAGGAAAGGTGATTAAAAAATTTGTAACGGGTTCAAAAGAAAATCCGCTAGTAGTGAAGAATGGATTTAATCAATTTGTATGGGACTTAAAATATCCTGAAGCAGAAAAAGCGGATGGATTGATTTTATGGAATGGTGTACCCTCTGGTATCACTGCGGCGCCAGGAAAGTATACTGCAATTGTTCAACTTGGGGCTGATACCACTACCGTGTCATTTAATTTATTAGCTGACCCTAATTATAAATGCGCACAGGCTGAATACGAAGCACAGGTTTCGTTTTTAATACAAGTGCAGGATACGTTCAACGAAACCATGAAAGCTATTCGAAAAATCAAAAACACACGTCAGCAATTAACAGAGTATACTAACCGATTAGGTAAAACTTGTCCGGCTTCGTTAAAAAGTTTAGGGGATAGTCTTGCTAAGCGGTTGACTGCCGTTGAGGAATTATTACATCAGACTAAAGCAAAGAGTGGGCAGGATGTATTGAATTATCCCATACGTTTAGACGATAAGCTTAGCGGGGTATTTGATATGGCTAGTAGCGGTAACATGGCACCACCTCAACAAGCGCGTGATGTTTATAATGAATTAGCAAAGCAAGTTGATGCGGCTCTTGCGCAACTGCAGTTGGTTTTGCGTGAGGGATTGCAGGCGTTCAACAAAATGATTGTAGAACAGCGCTTGCCTGTGATTGTGGCAGAGTAATGAAAAACATTGCTACAATGAAAGGGTATTGTTTGATGGCAGGGTTGTTCTGTGCTTCGTTTTTAGTCCACGCACAGACAACTTTCCTTTTGGTTAGCGGAACCATGCAAGATGGAGGGCAACCACAGTTGGGTTGTCTACAAGCTTGTTGTAAAAATGTAAAACAGCAGCAATTTGTTTCCTCTATTGCGCTGGTAGATTCAGCTAATAGTGTTTTTCATTTGTTGGATGCCACTCCTGATATTGTTTCGCAATTTCAACTGATCCATCACGCCCTTCCTACTACTTTTAAATTGGGATCTATTTTTTTGACACATGCGCATATAGGTCATTATACCGGTTTGCAATTTTTTGGAAGAGAAGCAATGAATGCAACTGACGTACCTGTTTACGTTATGCCCAGAATGAGTGCTTACTTGACTAAAAATGGACCTTGGAGTCAGCTTGTTCAATTAAAAAATATACAACTTCAAGCTCTTACACAAGGAATAACTGTTCAGCTGGGTAATTTTCAAATAACACCACTGCTAGTTCCTCATCGGGATGAATTTTCTGAAACGGTAGGATTTAATGTCAAAGGTCCAAGTAAATCACTCTTGTATATTCCTGATATTGATAAATGGGAAAAGTGGGATCGATTGCTGGCTACAGAGATTGGGAAAGTTGACTATGCTTTTATAGATGGGACATTTTTTGCAGATGGCGAAGTCAGTAGGCCCATGCGAGAAATACCTCACCCCTTTATTAGCGAAACAGTTACGATACTTGCAGCTTTACCACGCGCAATGCGTGAGCGTGTTTACTTCACGCATTTCAATCATACAAATCCATTGTTACAGCATACGCATCCTGATCGTATAAGATTGGAGAAGGATGGCTATCACTTTGCAACAACAGGAACAAAGCTACCCCTGTAGCTCTATTCCTGTTGGCAAGGTTGTTATTGTGCAATTGGGCTATATTCCTTGAATAAATTGACTTTGGTTTCTTCTACTTGTTTTCTAAAGTCAATCCACTTTCCAGTGAATAAAGTATTGATTGTAGAAACTGTTTTGCGGATAGCCTCTTCAGCATTTTGAATTAATTTTTCCTCTTGCACTCCGGGTGCCATCATTTTTGCATTGATAGATTGCATGGCGTTTTGTAACGCAGACATTACGGTTACTTCAAAAGGACTACGGGTAATGCCTTGTTTGTCTGAAGTTTTTCCATTGATGTTTTCTCTAATCTTTTTGATCTCATCTAGTATTGCATTACTTGTTTTACGAAGCGAATCAGCTGGCTTTCCTTCCACTCCTTTCAATTGTGCAACTATTTTATTACATACTTCTTCTGCTTCAGTAAGTCTGTCCATTCCTTCTGTCAATTTGGAACCAGCTTTTCTCAACCGATCTAATGCGTTGCGTTGCGCTAATTTTATTTCATTACGATTGCCTAAGCGGGGGTCATCTTTTATTTGAATAGTAGTAGAGTCCATTTGACCAGCATAGGTCAAAACAAGTTTATAGGTTCCTGGTAATACTTGCGAACCTCCTGGTTCTTGTGCACCTGGTTGCGGTTTAGGCGATCCCGGCATACGAATACCTTTCTCCTCCATTCCCCAGTACATCCTGTTAAATCCTGTGTCTACATTCCAACGAAGTGAACGAATTAGTTGGCGCTCCGCGTTGTAGATCCTCACATTTACAGAATCTCCACGGTTGCCCCCACCAAAACCTCTGCCAGCTCCAGCAAATCCGCGACCACCACCGCCAGCTCCTCTGCCACCACCTGCCATTGCAGGACCTTGTGTTGCTGCTGGTTCAGCTGTTGGAACAACAGGTTTTGTTGCAGTTGTATCTGCTTTTTTAGGTTTGTTGATATAAAAGGAAATTGCAGCTCCACGGGCTCTGTTATCGGCATCCCAAATTCCCATGACACTCCATTCAAACCCATCGGCCGGTTTATATTGAGCTTGTATGGCATCAGGCGCAGGAAATACGGTGATATTATTTACAGGAGTTTTATTACTGCTAGCTGCTAATTTTCTTAATGGGCGAATATCGTCTAGTACCCATAGCGCTCTTCCAAATGTGGCAATTGCCAAATCAGCTTCACGCTCCTGAATAGCCAAATCATAAGTTGACACAGAAGGGTATCCGTTTTTCCATTGTGAAAAATTGGCACCATTATCTACACTAATCCAAAGGCCATGCTCGGTTCCTGCAAAAATCAAATTAGGTTCAGCAGGATCTTGTAGTACACATAATGCATAACCATTTACTTTAGTTTCATCAAGTAAACGTGTCCAAGTTTTGCCAAAATCGGTAGTGCGGAAAACGTAGGGTTTAAAATCTCCGCGGCGATAATCATTGGCCACCACAAATGCCTCACCTGCATTATGTCTTGAAGCGGTTACTTGTGGAATCCAAGCTCCAGCTGGAAGTCCAGGAATTTTTCCAGCAAATGAAGTCCAAGTTTGACCGCCATCTCTTGTTAGATGAACCTGTCCGTCATCTGAGCTAACCCAAATGACTCCTTTCTCTTTAGCAGAAGGGGCTATGCTCAATAAACTACAATGCGTTTCTGCACCAGTGATATCAAGTGTTAATCCTCCGGTATTTTGAAAGGCTTTGATCTTTACCGAATCATTTGTAGTGAGGTCAGGTGAGATCATCTGCCAACTAGCTCCTTTGTCGGTGCTCTTGTGCACAAATTGACTTCCCAGATAAATTGTTTTTGTGTCGAATGGATCTTGCGCCATTGGTGTATTCCAATTGAAACGCATTTTTAGATTAGGATCTGTGGAAGGAGGTTTGATATACCAGGATTCACCTGTTTTCCAATTTCGTTTTCCAAAACTTCCTCCTTGGCTTTCACTGTAAACCCAACTGGCATCTTCTGGATCTGGCATTACATCAAAACCATCCCCGCCTCCTACATTATGCCAATAATAGTTTCTTATTCCTCCGTTAATCCACACATATGCCGGACCATGCCAGCTCCCATTATCTTGCATTCCGCCCATTACATTATAGGGCATTTCATTATCAACATTGATATGATAAAATTGACCCACTGGAATTTTTTCATCAAAATTCCAGCTCTTTCCTCTGTCTCTGGAAATACCAATACCTCCATCATTTCCTTCAATAATTAAATTAGGATCGTTAGGATTAATCCACCACGCATGGTGGTCTGGATGAATGCCGGAGTAGGGTATTAAGGTTGCGAATGATTTTCCACCGTCTTCACTCCATGTAATGGTGGAGTGTACATCATAGATTCTGTTTTCATTTTTAGGATCAACATATATTTCTTGGTAATAAAAAGGCCTGTCGGTTACGTCTCCGGGATTACTATTCACCAATTGCCAATTAAATCCCCCATCGTCACTCTTATATAACCCGTTTTTGGTGGCTTCAACTTTTGCATATACACGGCTAGGCATACTTCGCGCAAATGCAATTCCAATACGGCCTAATGGTCCTTCGGGCAACCCTTCGTCCTTACCCATTTTTTTCCAGGTCTTTCCTCCATCTACTGTTATATGTAATCCACTTCCAGGTCCACCACTTTTTAATTCCCAAGGTTTTCTGCGAAATTGCCACATGGCTGCAATTAGCTTGTTAGGATTAGACGGATCCATCACTAAATCAGCGCAACCTGTTGTGTCATTCGCATATAAAATCTTAGACCAGGTTTCTCCACCATCAATAGTTTTAAATACGCCTCGTTCAGGGTGCTCAGCATAGGGATTCCCAATGGCCGCTACATAAACAGTATTGGGATTAGTAGGATCAATTACCACTCGATGTATACAAACCGTTTTGTCTAACCCCATTTTTTTCCATGTCTTACCCGCGTCCAAGGATTTGTAAATGCCTGCTCCAAGGTTCAAGGAATTCCGCGGATTTCCTTCCCCGGTTCCCACCCATACTACATTGGGATTACTTTGCTGAATAGCAATAGATCCAATATTCTGTATGGGTTGTTCATCAAATACAGGAGTCCAATTTTGTCCACTATTCTCAGTTTTCCAAACACCTCCTGATGCCGCACCCAAGTAAATAATATTTGGATTAGCTACTACTGCATCAACAGCAGTAATCCGCCCACTCATTCCAGCGGGGCCAATATTGCGGGGTTTCCAATTTTTAAATTGTTCCCAGTTTACTTTTTGTGCCGATGCGTTTAGTACTAGGCAAAAGCTGGTCAACAGGAGAAGGAGTTGTTTCACGTTGTAGATTTTAAGGGAATGAAAATTATGAAAGTTGGTTTATTAATAACTAATCAGACGCAATTTTTCTTGTCTGCCTGCTATATAGCGAAAGGTTTGTCCATCAAAATAGCCATCTTCCTCCAGCATTATTCGAATTTCTTTACCCCACTCGGGTATAAAGGAAGCGCTGTTGAGTTCAATGGAGTAAGCGGTATGCGAATAAACAGGGTAGTCTCCACTTCCAGGGACCCCTTCCTGCTTATCCCAAAGTCCAATGGTGGGCCCGGCAGCATGACCATGTAATCCCAGCGGGTGGGTATAAATACTGGGCTTTATCCCCTCTCTAATGGCTTGCTCTCTTGCCGCCTTTAATATATCATTCCCTGAAATTCCTATTTTGAATTGGCTAGTCAAAATATCTTGTAAACGATTACTGGTGGAGAATGCTTTTTTTAAGTAGACAGGTGCATCTGCTTCTCCTGGACGCAGCACATACGCATGTTGTTGTATATCTGTATTCAATCGCAAATAAGTAATTCCAAAATCTACATGCAATAAATCCCCTGGAAGAATTACCTCATTCTCTGGTCTATTTGAAAAACTACGTAGGTGTTCAAAATTGATCGTATCACTTCGTTGCACTGATACAGATGGATGAAACCAAGTTGTCAATCCTAATGATGTTACTCGTTGGCGGAACCACCAAACCAAGTCATCGGTGGTAGTGATACCTGGATTGATTACACGGCTCGAGAATCCCTCTGCAATTATCTCATGCGTAATTGCTACCAGCTTTTGATAGAGCTGCATTTCACGTGTGGTTCTGGTTTCTAGCCATCCTACCGCAAGTGGAGCAGCTGATACCAGTCTATTTTTTAATGCTGTGGGTAGTTTTTGCAGTAGTAGTTCGTAATGGGAGTGGTCGAGCCCATCTGCGTGTCCAAAATCTTGTGAAATATTAATACCAATTTTTTTAGGGTCTTTCTTTTTGATCAAGTCAACCAATGCATCCCATTGATCGGGAAACTTAGTCATGTCCCATGCTGCTGGTATGGACTTTCCTACATTGTAACGGGCAATAGCAAACTTCTCAACTTGTTTTGTTGTGGGGTTATAGTAAAAAGCAAGCATGGTTGTTCTTCGCGCTGATAGCCAAGTAGAGGGAAGCATAGTTTTCAGTACGGGATCTTCATTGTATTCTCTTGAAATCACCAGCCAAAAATCAATGCTGGTTCGTTCCATTAATGCTGGTAAAATTGTATTGAAACGCTCTTCTAAAATTTCATCTACCACGCGGCTTTGTTCTCGCTCCGATAAAATGGGTTGGGCTTTTAAACCGTATACTAGCCAGGTAAAGGCAATAAGTAGTACTATTTTTCTCATAGTTTTTTGAGGATAATTTTTATACCTTCAAGATATGACACTTCCGGTTTTATTTGCTATTCTTGCCTTTATACTTATTCTTATCAGGCGTCATTACCGAGACTTTGAGTAGTTAATTATTTATATGGAGGTACACCACGCTCACCACAAGCCAAAGAATTGGAAAGAATACATTACGGAGTTTATAATGCTATTTACAGCAGTCACGCTTGGTTTTTTTGCTGAGAACTACCGAGAGCATAAAATTATCGGCCATCGGATGGAGGAAAATTATCAGGCTTTATTACAAGACCTAAGACAGGATTCCTGCCATTGAAAAGTTGCCATCCTATCAGACCTTTTTCATGAATAATACCACGTTTAAGAATATGCAGTCCTCAGGTATGTTGAGCTATGTGGTCAATAAAGATCTTAGAAAAGAGCTATCATTTTACTATGAAGTTTTATTTAAAAAACTACTGGATAATAATGCGCTCTATGATGATGATGGGAGAAAATTTTATAATGATCAATTTCCCATTACACAGCCAACAAATAACAGGAAAATAGATAGTTTAATCGGGGGGCCAGATCAGCTTTCAGTTCGCTATCGTACATCCGAGGCTAATCGTGATTTTATTCTCAATCTGCCTAAAGTAAAGACTGTTATTCAAGACCCACTCACTTTATTTAAAGTAGAATCTTTTTATCTGCGATTTCAAGCTTATCGTCATCTTTTAAGGACCTTGGAGGAGCAAAATCAAAAATTGATTAACATCGTAAGACAACAGCAGTGAGAATCTGCCGGGTATATTTAATTTTTCTACTTGTGGTTTTGGAGGCCTGTGTCTCTTCTAAGCAGATGCACTGGCCTCAAACTGTAGCCACTACTGGCGTAGCATTTTATGAACAAGCCGCTGCCTTCCAATGGAAACAAAGAGATTCCTTGACCCGAATGCTAGTGCTACAGGGGTATATTCCCCAATTCCTTAAAAAGTTTGTAGCGATTAAAACGCAGTTCCGGGATAGTAGTGGTAAACGCTATCGAGCTGTTTTTTATGTTTCACCTGATTATCTCTCAGTCGGTTCTGATAAAAACTGGGCACGAGTTCACATTACTCCTTTCTTAGCCCAAGAATTAGCAGACAGTTTGCAGTGTTTTTTGCCTACACGAAAAATGGTTGA
>Ga0172373_10003014_pt1 | contig 25124 bp, 23 predicted proteins | sample Lak10m_2_FD_114546 | JGI IMG/M metagenome (GOLD analysis project Ga0172373, IMG submission 114546) | Freshwater microbial communities from Kabuno Bay, South-Kivu, Congo - kab_092012_10m | ecosystem: Environmental > Aquatic > Freshwater > Lake | place: Democratic Republic of the Congo...
ACATTTAATAAATCAAATTGCTATGCGTGTTCATTTAATTCGAACTTTAGATTGTTCTTTAGATTTGTACAATAACGTGCTCAACTTGTTGCGAAGCTTTAGCGGTGGTATTCAATATCTTTCTACCGAAGAAGTTGAAATTTTAGATTATGTTACCGAAAGAAATTTTCTGGATATTGATAGTTTTGAAGAATCGGCGCAATTCGGTTTGTGTGCATCTGAACCGCCTGAAATGTTCGAAAGGAAGATCACTTTTCCACACAATGAAACTGTTACGACGTGGCAGGAATTGTTTAACAATTGCATAAGACAGCGGGTGAAATATGATTTAGATGAGGAGGACTTTGTTGTTCTCCTCACTGACGTTTCCAATGATAAAAATTGGTTTAGTGGAATTGATGAATCGATGCGTAATATATTTGTTCATACGTCCAATTGGTTTCATTACTTTGGTTCTAATGTAGATGAACGCTTTCCCATTGCTTATGAGGTAGTTGCTTGGTTGATGCGTGCGTCTATGTTTCCAATTCGAGGAGCTATAATGGCAGGTATGCACCAACAAGCAAAGGGGTGCGTCATGGACTTTTGTAAGGACAAAAAAGAAATTGTGTTGAAGATGCGCACGGCAGATGTGTGCGAAGACTGTTTAACCACATTAGCCAAAGGTAGTATAACACGACCTCATTTGCAGCAATTATTTGAGACTATGGATGGTATCCGCAGTCACCTCATGTTTCGCAAACGTTCCAGCTTCTTCAATCGACCAAGCAGAATTGAAATACGAGGCCATAGTCACCGGATCTTTCTTACAGATTTAGGTGATTTAGAAGTGAAATTAAACCCCAAAGAAAAGACCTTGTTTTTGTTTTATTTGGGGATTAACACGGGCGTTACTTTACCAGAATTGAGAGACCATCAAGTACAATTGGGTGCTTTGTATCGCAGATTTTCTACCAGTAGTGAACCACTTGAAATTAACATGGCGTTAGAACGATTGATTTCTCCCTTAGAAAGTAATCAGCAACAAGTGCTTTCGCGCATTCGCAGAAAGTTCAGGGATTTGGTGGGTCGACACATGGCTGAGTTCTATACCATTGAGGTGGTTCAAGGACTTTACCGCATAGCCTTAGACCGCTCTTATGTTACTTGGAATGTGGAGTGAAGTTTATAGCAGGACCACCTGAATACCTCTCACCACGGCATCCTGCTTTTTGGGTTTTAAAAGCTCACCCCTATAACTGATGCCTGTTAAGCACAAGGAGCTTATGCCAGGGATTTTGATGTCAAGGCATTGGTAGTGCAGTGAATCAACCTGGATGTTTTCTTGATTCAGCTCAAATTTTCCAATTAAGCCGCTTTCTTCCATGATCAACAGCACCAATTGATGACCTTTTCTGGGTTGAATGGTTAATGGGTCTATATCCAATGAATAACGTTCGAACAGCAAACCTTCGTTACTTAAATCCTTAGCGGATGTCTTGATTAAAAAACGAGAACGTTGCTTTAACTCAAATCGATTGTGATTGTGAAGTGGAAATAAAAAGAACGACCGTGAAGAAGGGATGGCACTTAAACTCAAATACCCGTGCCGGTGTAAAAAATCGTAATCCGAAAATGCATTTTCCCAACTGACATTGTTTTCAGTGCATTCCCGTTCCATATCCAGAAAGGTGTCAACCGGAATAAAACACGGTTTACACCGATAACCTGTACCGAATAAATTGAAAATATAGGACATTAAGCGTGTTTACGATTTAAACCATCCGAAATTACAGATAAGCTTTTAAAGTTGATTTGTGCAGTGCATGATCTGTGTGTTTTTATGCTTCAGGGTTAACCTTTGTTATTGGATTTAGCATGGTGTTAAGATGGACAGGGTTCTATAAGGGTAATGAACTTGCTGCTGGTGTTTACTTCTACCATGTGATGGGGAAAGGTTATAGCGGAAAATCATTTGATTTACAGGGGGGGCAATAACACTGATTCGTTAAGTTTGGCGACGCACTGCGTATACCTACTCAGTGAGCTACGTAGTTGTACGTAAGGCACTATCTAGGGATACGATGATTTACGAGGTGCTACTTAAATAAGTACATCATTAATGCGGGTGATGTCTGCACTTTTGACTCATAAACACACACGTTATGAGAATCAAGTCAGTAATCGCCGGAATTTTAACAGTAATCGCAGCACAAACTGCTCATGCTCAAACAGCGGGAACAATTATCGAAAGACCTACAGATGCGGCTATCGCACGTTTGATTGATCCAAATACGGATGGTTTTGTTTCAAAACAGACTGGCGGATATTCGTACGCAGTACTAGCGAACAAGCAAGATGAATCCAGTAACATGGAATTACCTTTTGTTAGCTTGAAACAACTCATGATTGAAGCGGAAGGTGATTTACAGATTGGTCAAAGTTGCGGAGGAACAGATTTCACTGACAATCCAGCTTACCCAGGTAAAAATGCCTTTTATTACGTGTTGAATCCAGATAATTCGGTTGAGGCCAATGGCGATGAAAAAATCATTTTCCGCATGCGTTTAGCAAAAAATAATGCGGCCCAACTTGGTTTTTCGATTTTAATGGATACCGACAATAAATTCGGTAAATCAATTGATCCTAATTACTCGGATGTTAATCCAGGATTTGAATTGGAAATCATCTATGGTGGACTTAACAAAGGTGTACAGGTGGTTCATGTAGATGGTACAGCAAACGGAAAAGTGTTGAAGCAATATGCAGGAAATGAGCGCGTTCAGAAATCGTTAGTGCAAAATTCAACATGTGAATCGTCAAAAGCAATCTTCTTAGACCTGATCTTAGATTATGCTGACATCGTTCCGAATATGAATGGTGGTGCAGCACGTATTGCATTGGCTACTTCTACATCCACTTCAACAGCATTGAACGGAAATGCCTTGGATATTGCAGGATACAACAGTTTTAATGATGACAACGAAGCGTTCAAAGCGGTAATTGATAACCAGGTGAAAGCCTTAGATTTTTTGTTGGGTTATGCTTTAGGTGCAGAGGTATTGACATCAACTGTTACAATCAACGGAGCATCATCAGCTACAATTCAATGGGAAGTGGCCAGTGAAAACAACCTTGCATTTTATGAAGTAGAGTCAACAAAAGATGGTCAATCATGGACTGTTGAAGCAACCATTGAGCCTAGCTTACAAGAGCGAAGCACAAAAACGTATGCAACTGAATTAACAGATCAACCAGCTGGATTAGTATACTACCGCATTGCGATGGTTGATGTAGATGGTACTAAACACTACACGGATGTGTTAAGCGCTCAATTCGAAGCAGCAAAAGTAGCAGTATATCCTACCTTAACACAAGGCGAGGTGCATATCACAGGATTTGAAACAGCTCAAATCACTGTGTTCAATTCCGCTGGTTTTGTGGTAACTAACCAAATCGCACAACAAACAGCAACAATTGATTTGTCAACAGTTGAAAGCGGTATGTATATCGTTCAAGTAACTACAGCAGAAGGTACACAAAGTGCACGTGTGGTGAAGAATTAAGGAGCAATCAACGTTTACATATATCCTGGTATAAGATTTGGTTGGTAAAGTAAACCTTTATCATGCTTTTACGTACTAAACTCAGATTCATTGTATTGAATAGGGAAAAGATGTGCTTTAAGCGCTTGATTGGTTTGTTGTTGTTTGTGTTGTTCATGAGTTCTTCGCATGCACAGTTGGAAGAGTTGTATTACGGTACTTACTTCAATCAATCTAAAACCAGTGCGTTCACGTTTTTTGCTCCAGAACAAAGTGATTCAGCCTGTTTTTCCTTCGAACTTAAAATCGATTCTACCCAAACAACGCCCGAACAGCGCATTTTGGGTTCTGGCTTGTGCTACCCCAAACAAGAGCGCTATGCCTTAGTTGCCGACAGTTTACTGGATACCCTTTGGGTGAGTTTTCAATTGGGTAAAGATGGCTTAGTAAGTGTTTTTATTCACACCGATTCAACGTCAAAAGAGCAGTTTACCTCTGAGTTGATTGAACTTGAAAATGAAATGGACATCCAATTTCCGAAAGGGGAGGAGCAATTTTATGCCGGGGAAGATGTTGGAGACGTTGTGTTGATTCGAAAAGATTCAGTCTTGCTTGTAACTATTTATGGCATTATGAATGCAGGTTGTACGCAGAATGAGTTCAGTGGTAAATTTGAACAAATCCCCAACGCAGACCGACTTTTTAGGTGTACGATTGCTGATGGCTGTTACATTGAAATAGAAATGCACCACGATTACATCCGTGTTCGTGAATTTAATTGTGACATCTATCACCCGGTTAATTCGGGATGCGAACCTTGGCAAGGTCGATATGAACTGATCGAAGAATAACGAGTTAAACTTTTAACTTCAATAGTTTACATAATTCAGTTTTAGCATTAATTTTGCCGGCTCTATGAAACTGATTACCGCACTATACCTTTTTATAATATGTTTTACGTTCTACAGCTGTTCAGATGCTGAAGTCTCATCAAAACAAGAAAAACCCAAAGTACATTACATAACCTATTTTGATGCTCCTCCGGGTGAAGAAATGCGTAAGTTGCGTTACTACAGTAAGGAATATTACAACAAGTTTATTGTCGGTACACGCTTCAGCGGTCAATTTTTAGTAGCCAAAAAAGGGCATGTGGTGTATACGCGTCACAACGGATACACCTACAAAGAAAAGGATTGGAAAATGACGATGCATACGCCTATTCATGTTGCCTCCATTTCTAAAGTCGCTACTGCCTTGTGTGTGTTGCGTTTGGCCGATCAGCACAAGATAAACTTAGACGCCAAGGTAAACGTGTATTTGAAAGATTTTCCATTTTCGAACATCCGTGTACGGGATTTACTGACTCACCGAAGTGGTTTGCCTTATTATGGGTATTTTATGGATCACATTTGGGATAGAAAAGTACATGCCACCAATAAGGATGTACTCGCCATGCTGATCAAGCACAAGATCCCTTTAAATTTCAAACCGAATACGCATTTTACCTATTGCAACACCAATTTTGCAATGCTTGCATTAATCGTGGAGCAGGTAACCAAACAAGAATTTCCTGTTGCCATGCAAGAGTTGATTTTCAAGCCGCTGAACATGCACGATAGTTTTATCATGAGTCTTAAAAAGGATCCTGAAACCGTTGCACAATCCTACAAACAAAATGGTATTCGCTTTGCATTTGACTTTTTAGATGCCATATACGGAGATAAAAACCTCTATACCACGGCGTATGATATCATGCGCATGGATCAAGGTACCTACAACAAAAACTTCTTGAGCGACTCATTGCGCAAACAAATGTATCGTGGTTACAGCTACGAGCATCCGGGTAAAAGCAATTACGGTTTGGGTACGCGCATGAAGGAAGAGAAAGGTAAAGACACGTATTTCTTTCATACAGCTTGGTGGCATGGAAGTACAGGTTGTTATGCTTCTTTGCGCGCAGATACCATTTGCATAGTGGCTTTGTCAAATGTGTTTGATAAAAGTGTTTATGGGATAAATAGACTTGCTGAGCGCTTCGGAAATTATCCTTTCGACTTCGTTCCTGGAGATTAATAACGAGTTTTCCGCATAACTTCAATTCTTATCAACACTCAGGTAGGTGACGTGTAGATACCCTTTATATTTGACAAAAATTACAATTCAAATTTAGATTACCATGAACAACTGGTTTACCGTAAAAGTAAAATATACCAAACAACTTGAAAACGGAACGTTCAAACGCGTTTCTGAACCTTATTTATTGGCAGCCATGACATTTACAGACGCTGAAGCGCGAATCTATGAAGAGCTTGGTAGCATCATTCGAGGTGAATTTAATGTGGTCGGAATTTCACGCACAGAAATTCACGACATCTTTGCTTATGACGATGCAGATGTATGGTACAAAGCCAAAGTTACCTATGAACGTGAAGACGGTGACGACGAAAAAAAGAAAAAAGTGTCTCAAAATTTCTTGGTTTCTGCTCACTCAGTAAAAGATGCATACGAGCGTATTCAAGAGTCGTTAAGTACCTTGTTGGTGGATTTCCAAATTCCTTCCATTACAGTTTCTCCCATCGTAGATATATTTCCTTATGCAGAAAACTTAGATCGTGAGATCGAGCGCAGACCTTTAGAAGAACAGGAAGAGGAGCAACCGGTTGTAGCAGGAAAAGTGTTTTCTGCTCCGGGTTCAGACATCGATGATGAAGGATACGATGAATTGGAAGAAGAAAGCGAATTAGAAGATCGGTATTCAGACGACGAATAGCATGGAAGAATTTTTAGAACAGCTGCGCAACGATCATAACGAGTTCGACCGTGGATCGTTAGAAGGTTATTTTGGTTCTGCACCTTTCGATTTATTCAAAACCTGGTATCAGGAAGCTTTTGAAGCGAAAGTAAATGAACCCAATGCGTTTGCCTTGTCGACAGTTTCAGAATCGGGTAGACCCAGTTCAAGAATATTGTACCTCAAGGAATTGTTGGCCGAAGAATTTATTTTCTACACCAATTACGCCAGTCAAAAGGGAAAGGAAATGTCGCTTAATCCGCATGCGTCCATGTTATTCTTTTGGCCAGAACTTCAACGCCAAATCAGAATTGAAGGTAAAGTTAAGCAAGTAGAATCTGCCGTGAGCGATGCTTATTTCGCAAGTCGACCAAGAGGAAGTCAAATTGGAGCGTGGGCGTCGGAGCAATCAGCACAACTAGACGACCGAAAAACATTGGAAGATCGGGTAGAAGCGTTTGCACTTCAATTTCCAGAGGAGGTGAAACGACCGCCGCATTGGGGAGGTTATGCACTGGTTCCGGATCATATAGAGTTTTGGCAAGGTAGACCTTCTCGCTTACACGATCGTATTGTGTATAGCAAAACAGATAACAACTGGGAAATTTACAGAAAGAATCCATAGCATATGCAAGAGTTGAAGCCTCAGCTAGTTAACCTTAAGAATGGATTGAGGTTTGTGTACCTGCATGCTCCCAACCAGGTGGCCCATCTAGGTGTAACCGTTTTGGCTGGATCGCGTTTTGAGCAAGCAGATGAGGTGGGGTTAGCTCATTTTTTAGAACACTGTATTTTTAAAGGGACACACAAACGGAAGACCTATCACATTTTGTCTCGTTTAGACGCTGTTGGTGGTGAACTGAATGCATACACCGCCAAGGAAGAAATCTGTGTTTATGCGGCCTTCTCGAAAGAATATACAGCCCGTGCAGCCGATTTATTGGCAGATATTGTCATCAATTCCAATTTTCCCCTGAAAGAAATTGAAAAGGAGAAAGAAATTGTACTTGATGAAATCAACTCTTATCTGGATAGTCCGGGTGATAAGATTTTTGATGAGTTTGAATATCTGTTGTTTGAAGGGAATCCGCTTGGAACGAATATCCTCGGAACTCCAGAGAGCGTTCAGTCATTCTCAACCGATCAATTGAATTCCTATTTGGCTAGATTTTTCACCGTAGATAAAATGGTGTTATCCTTTGTGGGAGATGTTCCATTGAATCGAATAGTCAAATTATTAGACCAAGCTTTCGAAGGCGTGCCTTTACAGGGAGAGCAGGTACAAATCAAACCCGTTACAAACACGCCGAAGTTTCATGTCCGCAGTAAAGAAGCGAATTACCAGAGTCATGCCGTCATTGGTGGATTGGCGCCAGGGTACAAACACGAACACAGAAGGGGCATGACTTTATTGAATAACATGCTGGGTGGACCTGCGCTTAATTCCAGATTAATCCTGTCGATACGTGAAAAGTACGGCTATGCTTACAACGTAGAATCTTCTTACACCCCATACTTTGATACCGGATTTTGGAGTGTTTACGTCGGAACGGATCAAAAAAACCTCGATAAAAGTATTCGCTTAATTGAGCGAGAACTTAAAACCTTGTGCACAAAAAAAATGGGTTCCTTGCAATTAGAGCGCGCGAAGGTACAACTTAAAGGACATTTGGCATTGGGCATGGACAGCAATTCGGGGTTAATGCTTGGTTTAGGGAAAAGTTTGTTGCTTTTTGATCAAATAGATACGGTTCAAGAAATTTATGAAGGAATAGACAACTTGACCGCAGAAGAATTGTTGGAAATTGCGAATATTTATTTTGATCCAACCGCTGCTTCGGCATTGATATACGAAATGGATTAGTTCATTTTCTCATGCCATCCTCTTTAATTCTTTCGACTTTCATCTACCCATTCTCAGCATACTTCAAAAGACGTAACTTTAACTATCCTGAATACCAAAAGATGACAATAAACAAGTTAACGTACGGTGCTATTTTGTTCGTTGCTGTTATTTGCTTTACTTCTTGTTCGGTGCATAGAGAACTCAGGGGCAAGGTATATCGTTCCAAAGGCAAGCAGACATACCTGATATTCAAGGAAAAAGCATGGGATGACTGTGTACTTTTTGTGGATGGTAAAATTTGGCCTTATGCTGTAGGTGAGCGCGGAACCATAGCACCGGGAACACATTCAATTACTTGTGGAGGAGATGTAGTAATCGAAATTCAAGCGGGTAGGACCTTTGAATTTGATTATTGGGGGCCTTAATACCTGTTTTTAGGTGTTCAACCAAGCATAACACATCTTTTGGATTTGAATCAATTTATCAAAAAGTTGACAATTTTTTAATTTTAGGTTAAAAACAAGGGGGTGTTGACAAAATAAATGCAAAATATTTTGCTTGACCCCTTCAAAAAGGAGTACATTTGCCAAAAATTATAAATTATGGCAACCAAAAGACAGCAAGCGTATCAAGATGTGTTGAATAGAACACCAAAACACATTGATTTTAATGGTAAAGTATCCGAATTGTATGGTAAAAATGTATTTCATGCCGAAGTAATGCGTGAATATTTACCTTCTGATGCATACAAATCAATGATGGAAGCTATTCAGAACGGAACACGTTTGGATCGTAAAATGGCTGATCAGGTTGCTTCGGCTATGAAAGATTGGGCTATTTCTAAAGGTGCTACACATTATACACACTGGTTTCAGCCGTTAACGGGTGCTACAGCAGAAAAGCATGATGCATTCTTTAAACCTGTTGGTCCTGGAAAAGCTATCGAACGTTTTGACGGAGATTTGTTGGTTCAGCAAGAGCCTGATGCTTCTTCTTTTCCAAACGGTGGTATACGAAATACCTTCGAAGCACGCGGATACACAGCTTGGGATCCATCATCGCCTGCCTTTGTAATTGGTAAAACACTTTGTATTCCTACAATTTTTATTTCCTACACGGGTGAGTCTTTGGATTATAAAATGCCTTTACTGAAAGCCTTGCATACGGTTGATGAAGCAGCTGTAGCGGTGTGCCAATATTTTGATAAAAATGTAACGAAAGTTAACGCTACTTTAGGGTGGGAGCAGGAATATTTCTTGATAGATCAGGCTTTATTTAACGCACGTCCAGACTTGATGATGACTGGAAGGGCCTTGTTTGGTCACGCAGCGGCTAAAGGTCAGCAGTTAGAGGACCATTATTTCGGTTCCATTCCAGAGCGTGTAACGGCTTTCATGCGTGAATTTGAAACGGAAGCCTTGTTGTTAGGTATTCCAGTGACTACACGTCACAATGAGGTTGCACCAAATCAATTTGAATGTGCGCCAATATTTGAAGAGTGTAACTTAGCAAACGACCACAACTTGTTGTTGATGGACTTGATGGAAAAAATTGCACGTAAGCATGACTTCCGTGTCTTGTTGCATGAAAAACCATTTGCGGGCGTAAACGGTTCCGGAAAACACAACAACTGGTCGTTGAGTACAAATACCGGAGTAAACTTATTGGCTCCAGGTAAAAACCCAAAAAGTAACTTACAATTCTTAACGTTCTTTGTGAATACAATTAAAGCGATTCATGATAACGCAGATATTTTACGTGCATGTATTGCTTCTGCTGGAAATGACCACCGTTTAGGAGCTAATGAAGCGCCTCCTGCCATCATCTCAACTTTTATCGGTTCTCAGTTGTCTGGTTTATTGGATGATATCGAGAAGAATGTGAAGGCCGGAAAAATGTCGCCTCAAGATAAAACCGAGTTGAAATTGAATATCGGTAAAATTCCACAAATCATGTTGGATAATACGGATAGAAATAGAACTTCTCCGTTTGCATTTACAGGAAATAAGTTTGAATTCAGAGCAGTTGGATCAACAGCAAACTGTGCTTCGGCAATGATTGTTTTGAATACCATAATGGCCAAGCAATTGAAAGAATTCAAAAAAGCAGTTGATAAACGCATTGAAAAAGGTGAGGTGAAAGACGAGGCAATTTTGAAGGAATTACAAAAATTGATCAAAGAGTCTAAAAAAATTCGTTTTGAAGGAAACGGCTACGGCGATGAGTGGGTTAAAGAAGCTGAAAAACGCGGCTTGAAAAACTTGAAAGACACACCGCGTGCCCTGAAAGTATGGGGTGATAAAGCAGTAGCTCAGTTGTTTGATGAAATGAATGTATTGACTCCACGTGAGTTGGAAGCACGTAAGGAGATAGAATTTGAAAACTACATCCTAAAAATTCAAATCGAAGCGCGCATCATGGGAGATGTTGTTCAATCCATGATTATTCCTGCTGTTGTGGAATACCAAAACAAATTGATCGCCAATGCACAGGGGTTAATCGCTATTCTCGGTGATAAAGCAGGTAAAGCTGCAGCGAAGACGCAAATTGAGATGATTGAGGAGATTTCAAAGCACTTGAATGCCATGAAAGTTTCTGCAGATAAAATGCTTGAAGCAAGAAAAGAAGCGAACTCAATTGAACATGCTGAAGACAAGGCGATTGCTTATTGCGATAAGGTAAAAGTTCACTTTGATGATATCCGATACCACGCAGATAAGTTAGAGCTTTTGGTAGACGATGAAATGTGGCCATTACCGAAATTCAGAGAAATGTTGTTTACACGTTAATCAAATTCATATCAAAACGAAACGGGACCATGTTAACAGATGTGTCCCGTTTCTTGTTTTTAAACCCTACCTGTTCAAAAGTGCTGATGAAAATCATGTTTTTAGTTCGCATGAATTGAATACATTTGTCTTGTTTAAAATAATTCTAAATAATGCACATCATTCTTGCCGATAGTAACGACCTCATGCGAATAGGAATTCGAACGATTCTAAATGAGTCAGCTGGATTTAAAATCGTGGGTGAAGCAAGAACAAATGGTGAATTACTCGACTTGGTCAAACATTTCGACGCATCAGTGGTGGTGGTTGATTATTCATCTGTAGGCTTTGATATTGATGTGGTGCCGAAAATTCTGAACATCAAAAAGGAGCTTCGTGTATTGGCTATAACACCAGATCAATCTGCGGCAGTGCTCGTAAATGCCTTGCGCTCGGGTGTAATCAGTTATGTGAAGAAAGATTGCGATTTACAAGAAATCATAGACGCCGTTCGCGAAACGTCAAAAGGCAATAAGTTTTTTTGTGGGCAGATTCTTGAAACTATTCAACGCGCGAATATTGATGTGAATGATTTGGATGTTGATGGCTTTTCGTGTGAACCTGTTTTACTTTCAGAACGCGAAATGGAAATTATCAAATACATCGCCGAAGGGTATACCAACACACAAATTGCTGAGATTTTATTTTTAAGTAATCACACGGTAAATACGCACCGCAAAAACATCATGGCTAAGTTGGGCGTTAAGAATACCGCGGGAATTGTCATGTATGCTGTAAAAACTGATTTAGTTTCTCCGAATAAATTTTTATTCGCCGGAGAAGCCTAATCACCTTGTTTTGAACCAATCCGCAAAGTAGGTGTACAGCATAAAAAACACGTCTTATGCGCAGTCTTTTTTGTCTATTTATCCTTTTGATATCCAATGCATTAATGGGGCAGCATACGCTTTCTACGCGTCAGCAGAAGCGATTAAACACCTATGATTCCTTGTTTCATCAGGTATATCAAGAGGCAAATGAGCAGTGCTGTCAACGTTCACTATCGCCAAATACCCAAAAGGAGCTCCAGAAATATGTGGAGAAAATGGAACGCTTGGCACCGCAATCCTTTGTTGCCCAATTCGATGCTTATTTATTGGGCAGAAATGACGTCAATAAGTACGGTAAATTACAACAGGCCATGTTGCTGAATCCAACTACAGAAGTGAATCGACAAAAACTGAATTATTATTGGATCACCCAACAAATGGATTTGTTGCCTTTGGCTTTTCAATCCTTAGAATTAGCGCATGATTTAACACAACCCCTGTTCGATTATGGGATGGATTTACTCGAATCGGTTCCTTTAAATGGTATCTTGATTACCCACGGTTTTCACGACACGTATGGAGTAATTTATCAGCAAGTGCTTAGAGGTAAACGACAGGATGTGTTTGTTGTTTCGTTGGATTTATTGCAGAGTAAACAATACCGCACGAATTTGTTGCGAGCAGGAATGAATTTACCTGCTACTGATTTCATTGATACAGCCTATTTTCGTTCGTTTATGCAGTTGAATGCAGCGAAAGAAATAGCGGTTTCCATGACTGTTCCGGCAACGTATATTCGACCAATCATTAATCAACTCTATGTATGTGGCTTGACTTTTACGCAATCACCTGACCCCAATTTTGATAACTATTTTTACAATAATTATTGTTGGAATGAAGTGTTTAACGCTGCTGTTTTAACGGATTCAACTAAACAGTCGGTTCGTTTGTCTGCGAACTATTTACCCATGATGCTGAGCTTACGGGCGGTTCAAGAACAACAAGGTGTAGTTGATGAACGCTTATACCTAGTTATAAAACAGGTGGCCGAGAAAACAGGAAAATTAGACTTGGTACAGAAATTGAGTAAGTCGGATTGATGCACGATCAGCGAAAGACATATCAGTTAGCAAGCGACGAACAATTGGTGGCTTACATGCAGCAAGGAGATCAAAGCGGATTTGATGAATTGTATCAGCGGTATGCAACGTCTTTGCACCGTTACTTCTGCCGTATGTTGAAAAAAGACCGCGAAAAGTCAGCCGATTTTGTTCACGATTTGTTTGCCAAGCTGATTAAAGATCCTACTTATTTTGACGTTAATCGAACCTTTAAAACCTGGATGTTTGCCGTTGCCAACAACATGTGTAAAAATGAGTACCGCAAATGGGAGGTAAGAAAGGATATGGTTCAGGGGGGTGAAGATCACAAAGGGGTAGAGGACAAACAAGCAGGTGTTGTTGGCCAAGTTCATGATGCCTTATTCCGAGAAAGGTTTGAAAGCGGAATGGATCAGTTGGACCCAAAGCACCGTGAAGTTTTTCACCTCCGACACATTGAAGGACTTTCGGTGCGTGAAGTTGCTGAACTCCTTGAAATTAGCGAAGGTACGGTCAAGTCACGTTTATTTTACGCGATAAAATACCTCGCTGCTGAATTAAATGAATATAATCCACAAGTGCATCGATCATGAAAACACAAACAGATTTATCACTAGAGCAACTTGTTGTTCAATTTGACTACAACGAATTGAATCAAGAAACCTTGTCGGTTTATGCAGACTACTTTACAACAGAGGAAGAGTACTTGTCGTTGAAAGAATTGTTTTCAGGACTTCAACAATTAGCACACGAGGGACCTGATGAAACTGTAAAACATCGATTGGACAACTTGTTTGCTGAAACACATCAAAAGCATGTCGGGAAAATACGTGGGTTGTCATTTCATTGGAAGCAACTCGCAGCTGCGGTGTTTGTTTTAGCGGTAGGTACGGTTGTTTTCTGGCAATCTAAAAGCGATTCATCGTTGAATAACAAGGTGCAATCAACCAAACAGGCTGTAAAAGATCAACCGGTAAACAAGTTAGTTCAAACTGCCGACCAGGAAACACAAAAGACGCCAATTACCGATGCTGTGAATCCAACTATACCTGTTCGTAAACCAGAACCTGATGCCATTCAGCTAGCTGCTAATGATCCTGTTCCAGTAGCGGTGCCGATACCTTTGGAGCAAGCCCCTGCTTTTTCATTCATGCGTTCTGCTGAACCCTTAACCGATCAGTCGGGTAATAAGTTAACTTCAGATCAACAAGTTTTGCCTCAAGATGGTATATACAGTGCCAAGGAAACCATAAACTTTAGCCAGAAAGCAAACGATTCGTTGCTTTTATTAATCGTTCCGAACGATTGATTACAAAGAAAGTGTGAAATGCTCCTTTTGCTGAGCAGGACGTTTGCTCAATACCCCCATCCTGAAAAAATCAATACTCACGTGAAATCGAGTGTCCTCTTGTAAACGTTGCCAGGCATGGTACATGGAGTTAGACCAGCGAATATCATCCAGAATAAACACCGTTTCATCGTGACAATGCGGCAGCAATAATGTTACGTAGTTTAATAACGCTTCACCATCGTGATGGCCATCAATAAAGATTAAATCTGCTTGATAGGTTGGAGCCAAGTTGGCGATGAAGTCAATGAATGTCGATTGAATCAATTCTACGCCTGCGAGAGGCTCAATGGTTTTAGCGGCAAAACGTGCCGTTTCCGGACAGCCCTCAATAGTAGTGAGTGAACTTGATGGTGCACCTTGTATCAAATGCCAACTGCCGATGCCTAAAGAAGTGCCAAGTTCTAAGATGTTTTTTGGCTGTATATGTCGCGCAAGTCGATAAAGGAACCACCCATACTTACCGCGCGAGGCACTGGTTTTGGCAATAGATCGAATGCTGCGTTTTGACGACAAGTATTTGGAGCCAACCCCATGATCGGTAATGGTGATTTTTTCATGGCAAGCATCCAGTTTTTCAAGCAGTTGTTTGCGCTGTTTTTTGAGCTCAACTGGAATGGAATGGGTTAAGGCAATGTCTGAAATAGCATATACATAAGGAGAGTGTATGCCGTGCCGGTTTTTGGCTTTTACCCGATATTTTATATATTCGAACAATATATTCACGCCACAAATTAACTAAACTGCGCACAATGCTCAACCAAGTATCCGAAAAAGAAGTCAACATTCAACGCGTAAAAGCATTTGCTGAAAATCCAGCCTTACATTTGGTAGCCCCTTGTAAACTCGGAGAAGGCATTTTAAGGTTAACCGATACGCAAAAATCGAGTTATGAAAATCGTTTTGAAAATTGGCGCGGGTGCGTAACTTATTTTGTTCCGGCCTCTGGATCAGGCTCCCGCATGTTCCAGTTTTTGTATGAATTTTTGACAGATCCTACCGAGGAAAATCGTGCCCAAGTAGAACGGTTCTTAAACAGTATTGAAGACTTTGCTTTTTTCCGAAAAATTCCACAGGCAATCCAACAAGAAATTCAACAAGGTGCTTGGTCTTTGGAAGATACTGTTGCTTATTTGTTGTCAGAGCACGGGTTAAATTTTGGTGGTTTACCGAAAGGATTGATTCCGTTTCATGTTACTGAACCCTTTATTTTGAATCCATTTCAAGAGCAAGTGTTACAACTTTCGCAATTGAAGCAAGTACAATCTCAATTTCATTTTACGGTTCAACGTGAATTTGAATCAACTATTAAACAAGAGATTCAACACCTTTCTGGGATGACGGGTCAAGCATACGAGGTAACGTGTTCTACTCAAGATCCTGCTACCAATTCCATTGCATTTACCTTAGACCAAGAAATGGCATTTGAGGATGATCGACCAATAACTCGACCTGCAGGTCATGGTGCCTTGTTATCAAACCTGAATGCCATGCATGATGAACTCATTGTCATCAAGAATATCGACAACCTGCAACATTACAAAAAGTCGGCGAAATCAGCTCGTGTTATTGCGCGCTTGAGCGGAATTTTACTCGAGGTTAAAGAAGAATTGGTGGCGTTATATGAACATCCCAATTTGGAGCAACTGCATGTTTTTAACAACAAATACCAGTTGTATGCGGCATCTCAACTCGAACGATGTACTGATGAACATACGATACGCGAACTGCTGAATAGACCTGTTCGGGTATGTGGTATGGTTAAAAACATCGGGCAACCAGGAGGCGGTCCATTTTGGGTTGAAGAAGACGGAATTGTAACCAAACAAATTGTTGAAAAGGCGCAGATAGGGAAGGGCAAGGATCAATCGCGTTTGATGGTTCAAAGTACGCATTTCAATCCGGTTCTAATTGTGCTGTCTCCGTTTGATATTGCTGGACAAAAATTTGATTTAATGAAGTTTGCGGATCCAAGTAAATATTTCATTGTTGAAAAGGACCAAGGAGGGCAACGCATTCGATTCATCGAGCAGCCTGGATTATGGAATGGTGGCATGGCCAACTGGAATACCTTATTTGTTGAAATTCCTTCAAGCGTATTTAGCCCTGTAAAAACGGTCCTCGACTTATTGGATGATGCACATCGGGAGTAAATAAACTGTAGGCGTGGTTGACAAATTTTAAACAATTTATATCAAAAAGGCTGCCTTTTCAGACAGCCTTTGGTTATTTAATCCTCCAGATTTAGTAGGTATTTATGGAAAACTGTCAGTGTTGGTTGCTGCAGTTTTCGTGTCGCATTGGATGACGATGCGCGTGATTTTAGTTCTTTCAATACGTATTGATGAGCTTCCTTACCCAACGGATTGCCACTGTTTTGAATCAGTAACCGTTGTGTGGAATCTACCAAAGGTTTAATCATAGACTCTTTGCCACGGTCTATTTGTAATTTGATGTACAACAGCCTGGAGAATACTGCCAAGAAGTAATTCGTTGTGTAGATTAAGGTCTGAAGTAATTGAATAGCCTCTTTGTATTCCTCTTTTTTCTCGTGTATCAAGGCACGTAAAAAGCTGCTTGTGATTTTGCCTTCACCACCAAAGAAAATGGAATTTTCTTCAAGCAATTGTTCCGCCAAATCCAGTTGATCATCGAAAATGGTAAACAGTATTTTATAGAAAAGGGTGTTGTTGTTGATGATGGAAAATCCCTGAAAGTGTTGCATGATCTCATCAGAAACTTGCAACAGTCGCTTGTTTTCAGTTCCTGCAAAGAACAAAAGGCGTAACTCTAAAAAACGAATCTTCCGGTCGAGTGCATGAAAATCTTTGTTGCGTTGTTCAACACTGTACAAGATCTCTTTGGCTTTCTGGAAATAGGTCGTTAATGAATCGTTGTTAAAGTTTAATTTGGCCAGCGACACATACAACGAAGCAATATTGACTGGATAGTCGAATCGGTCAATGTATTTTTTGATTTGTGCTTCGAGCTCATCTTTTTGATCCGTAACCAGCGAGTTTTTTTCCAAATAAATATTGGAGATGTTGAAGTAATACTCTGCAACTTTATCGTTATTAGCATGTCGCAATACACGCAATAATTCCTCATTCAAATCTAATGCCTTAGCCAAATCCTTCTCGTTTTGAGAGGTGTAGCTCATCCTGATTTTTCCTTTGAGTCCAATCATTTGGTAGTAGTAATCTTCTTCCTCAATGGCTTTGCTGTATGCTTTTTCGTAGTAATGGTTGAGGAGATAAATATTACCGCCCTTTCCAAGTGCTTGAGCCATGAGGATGTTCTTGATACTTGTACTAGACTCCAAGTATGACTCAAGAATTAACTTTTCAATTTGTTCTACAAAAAAACTGGAAAGTCGACGCACCTTAAGGTCTTTCTCCTTCTGCTCAGAATTAGGCCAGTTGAAATTGACCGTATCAATCAAGAATTGATTTAATTCGTCGATACTTTTTGGTGAGTTTTGTAAATAGTTTTTCAAGATACCCATGCGTTTATCCGAGCTGATTGAACATTGATGAATCAATGTTTTACGCTGAGAAACACTCAGTTCCTTGTTCAGGTTGTGTAGTTTGTTTCCTATCATAGTTAGCAGTTTACAGGGTTTGTATCAGAACGTTTGGTAGAACAAGATTCCAACAGGTCATAAAACGTTGGAAACGATTTGTTAACTACATGTGCTTCTTCCAATTGAACTGGCTCTTTGCACAGGGTTCCGAGAATTGCACAGGCCATCGCAATGCGGTGATCGTTGTGCGTGTTTATAGTTTTTGGTGTTTTTAGTTCGTGTTGAGGAAAGATGACCATTTCATCACCTATAATTTCAACAGTAATCCCAAATTTTTCAAACTCTTGCTGGATGGCTTGGGAGCGATTACTTTCTTTGTGCAACAGTCTGTGTACACCGCGAATTCGGCAGGCACCATTTGCCTGTGAAGCCAAAACAGCCAAGGGTGGAAATAAATCCGGGCAATGCGTGGCATCAAAGTCAAAAGCATAGTTTTCTTGTCTGCTTACCGTAATGGTTTCGTCAACATGTACTTGTGCGCCAAATTTAATGATGGCATCAAGTATGCGTTTATCAGCTTGTTTGCTATTCAGATCAAGGTTTGAAAAATGGATTGTTCCGTTGATGGCCGCTGCAACCATAAAAAAACTGGCACTGCTCCAATCGCCTTCAATGGTCAAATCGCACGACGCTAATCGGTACGGTCCATCAAAATTTATAGTATTGTTAGTGAACCTCAAGTCAACGCCAAAGGATTTTAACGTGCTTAAGCTCAATTCAATATAGGGAACACTGGTTGGATTATCCACTTGCAATGTAACCTGATCTAAGTGCTTGGATGCGATGTATCCGTAAATAACGCCCGTAATGAATTGCGAGCTAAGTGAACCATCCAAGGTTACATGTTTGGGTTTTAATGGTCCTTGAATTTTCAGCGGTAAGCATCCCGAAGATGTGGTTATGTGTACGTTGGTGTTATGGAAAAACGATTCAAAAAAATGCATCGGTCGAACCAACAAACTTCCTTCTCCACTTAATGTTAAGGGGCTTTTTGCATTACTTAGGATGGGAGTCAACATTCTGGAACACAGACCAGATTCACCAAAGGCATAAACGCCAGAATCGAGTTGGTCCAAGTCAATACCTGTAATTTCCAAAGCATCTCCCACATGTTTTATCGAACAACCGGCTTGTTTCAAAACAGATAAGGCTGCAAGTTCATCTGCTGAACGTCCTATACCATGGAGCGTACTTTTTTCCTGACTGATAAGCGCTAGAGCAAGTGCACGTTGAGCATGACTTTTAGAAGCAGGTACATCAATGTGTCCTACAAATTCCTGCACAGGTGAAACGATATAGTTATATGCTGTGTGCGAGTTCAATGGCATTATCAGTGAATCTTTTGTGAAAATACAATAACTTTCTTATAATTCCAATGAAATTTATGTCCTATGCTTTTAATCTCTTATGAAGGGATCAATTGGCCTTGTAAGCGGATGCTTTCGTTGTGAACCAGGTCCATCAAATCTTCGATGAATGTCGCATTTAAATCGTGCACTTTTCCTGTGTTTACAAGGCGCGAGATAACCGATTTCCAACGATCCTCTTGCAATATAGTGACACCATGTTCTTGTTTCAGTTCACCAATTTGTTTCGCGTAATGCATGCGGCTAGCCATCAGTTTAATTAATTTATCGTCGATTTGATTGATTTCTTCGCGGTATTCTGTCAAATGTTGATTGAAGTGTTTGGTATTGTCGCTTGTAGCCTTCCAATTTAACGCTTCGATCAGCTCATTTAATTCCAGTGGAGTTAGTTGTTGGGCCTTGTCCGTTAGTGCCTGACTGGGATTAAAATGGGATTCTATCATCAATCCATTGAAATCTAAATCGATTGCATGTTGCGCAACACGTGGAATTAAGGAAGTATTTCCTGAAATGTGTGAGGGGTCACAAATCATTGGGAGTTCAGGGTAATTTCTTTTTATTTGAATGGGAATTTGCCACAAAGGATTGTTCCGGTAAATGCCCGTTTCGTAGGTGCTGAAGCCTCGGTGTATTAGGCCAATGTGTTTGATAGAAGCTGCTGCTAATCGTTCAACAGCCCCTGCCCAAAGGTTGATGTCCGGATTTACCGGGTTTTTTATGAGTATCGGAATGTCGGTACCTCTCAAGGCGTCGGCAATTGCTTGAACGCTGAAAGGGTTGACACTTGTCCGTGCTCCAATCCACAATACATCCACACCGAAATGCAACGCATCTTCAACATGTTTTGGTGTTGCGACTTCCGTTGCAATGGGTAAACCGGTAAGTTCTTTGGCTTCCGCTAACCAACCCAGTCCTTTTGTACCAACTCCTTCAAAGCCATTCGGCGTTGTTCTGGGTTTCCAAATGCCTGCACGTAACAGGCCAATACGTTCGTTTTTAGCAAGTAGTTGAGCAGTTTCCAGCACTTGTTCTCTCGATTCAACGCTACACGGTCCTGCAATAATGATTTGCTTGTTGTAAATAATTGGTGTGGATGGATTAATTGACATGACTAAGGAGTTTTTTTTCATAAATACCTAAAAGATGTAGTGCAGGGATTTCTGCTTCAAGAGCACTTATGGCCTCATTAAATTGTTGAAGCGATTCAAACTCGATGTCTAAATGAAACGGAACGAGTTTGTTACTCAATAGCTGTGGAAGACTTTGTATTTTCGATAAATTCAGGTTGTATTGTGCTAAGATTGTTAAGGCATTATTCAATGTTCCTGGTTTGTTTTCCAGTTGTATGTTTAATGAGGCTTTGGATGGTTTTTCTGCCTTGTCTGCTCCTTTACTCAGTATATAAAAACGGGTGTAGTTTTCTTTTACATCTGCAATTGAGGAATGTATGATTTCGAGTTCATAAGTTTTTGCAACGGCAGAACCTGCTATAATTGCTGTACTTGTTGCTTGCTGGTCTTGTATATGTTTTCCTGCAGAGGCTGTATCATCATAGGTTTTTAATTGAATGTCTGGATAGTTTTCTAAAAATGATTGACATTGTGCAAGTGCCATGGGATGTGAAAGGATGGTTGTTATTGCCGATAGTTTAATTCCGGGAAGGGCACAGAGGTGCAAATCGATGGGTAAAAATACTTCACCAATGATATTTAGTTCATAGTGCTCTATCAACTGATAATTCAATAAAATACTACCCGCTATGCTGTTTTCAATGGCCATAACACCATAATCGGCTTGATTTTTAGCCAATCGCTCACAGACTTCTTTGAATGTGGTACAGTCTACAAGTTCGATGTCGTTGCCGAAATAATTTTCGGCTGCTAAATGGTGGAACGATGCCGTTGTTCCTTGAATTGCAATTTGATAATTTCTCATAGTTTTTGGATTAAAAAAAAAGCCTTCCGATTGGAAGGCTTGCGTATATATAAAAGTTAGTCCTTCCTCATTTACTTGGGGTTAAAAAAGAAAAATGAAAAAGAAAATGTGTTGTTCATGGTATTATAATTCGGGTCAAATATATGATAAAATAACTAAAACAAATAAAAAAGTTAAATAAAAAACATTTTAAAGCTTCAAAAGGACGTCAATTGACCATTTTCCTCCACCGCGAATTAGTAAATAAACAGAACACAATAACATCGACCAGTCTGTTCTACTGCCATGAAGCAGGGCCCAGAATCCTTCCTCTTTGAATACGGTACCTTTAGTGGTGATCATGGCAACGAGCATGATGCATAGCAATGGAATACTTGCAAGTCGAGTAAAGAGTCCGAAAAGAATAAGCACACCACAACATATTTCGGTGGCACCAACAAAAGGGCCGAAGAACTCAGGGTAGGGAATGCCAATTTTTAAAAATCTTCCTGATCCTAGTTCGGTTGCGAATAAAAATTTCTGAATGCCTTCGGATAAAAATACAAAACCAACTGCAGATCTAATTAAGCACGTTGTTTTCGATTGGTCCGTTGAAATCGATTTATTCAATAAATTAATCATGATCTATTTATGTGATTCGTTGAAGGTGATTGAGGTTTAATTGGATTAATTCGACCATATTTTGACACGCCGCAAACTGGGGATCTTGATGGTATGCCGCAAGTTCTTTTCCCAATTGTTTGATATGTTCAGGTGTTGAAAGTGCTTCGTTACGCATCGTTTCAAAAAGGTCATGAATCATAAATTGTGCATGCTTCATTCTTCGAACGAGTCTGGATCGCTCTTCAATTTGGTATTGATTTACAGTACGTTCATTTAAGGTTTCAGTAACCAATTGTACTAAGGTGTTGTTTTCCTTGAAAAACTGTGGTTTATAAAAGCGTAAACGACCTTCGTAACATTGTTGATCGAAGTCTATAGATCGAATACGATATTGCACATCATCGAAATCGTGTGTAACCTCTATGACGTAATTGTAGGCCCGCATGTCACCAAGTAAGGTGTAGAAACATCGCTCGTTGAACTTAATAAATTCCTTGGCTAATCGGGTTTTATTGGTCTTGGGGTGGTTGACCTCATGTTGTAAAAAGTCGTCACCGGGTATTCCTGATATATGTTCTTCAATAAGTGTATTTCCGTCATTGAAGTAATTGATCCGATTCGGTGAAAGTATATCCTCCAATTCGAGGCCGAATATCCGAGAAACATCGCTTTTCTTGACGTAGAAATAATCGTAATTGTCATTGAAGTTATTGATGATTCTAATACGAAAAGGTTTGGAATTTCCAAACAAGCAAAAATCGACACGATCCACCCGTAAGTGTTCAATTACAGAAACATCACCTTCCGTTTTGAGCAATGAATAGATGTAGCAAAGTCCTTTGTTGATTTCAGCAAAGTCTTCTTGGTCGTAGATCAGGGTAGACCAAAGCGTTTGACCGATAGGAAATCCTTCCTTATAGCGGAGCAGGTCTTCGTAGGAAAGTGGCAGTTTAACGTTTCTTCCATATCGATTCAAGTATGCCGTTACGGATTCAGTGACCGGAAAGCATATTTTCTTTTGTTGATCAGCACTCATGCCTTGAAAATATCAATAATCTGGAAGAAACGTTCAACTACAAGTTAAAATCCTTGTACGCCATTTACCGTGGTATACTTGAGGATGTTCTTTTTGTCAGGATAAATACGAGCAAAAGCAGATTGAACGGCTAATGTTCCTTCATGGAATCCACACAAGATCAATTTCAGTTTATTTTCATACGTGTTGACATCACCAATTGCATAGATTCCTGGGATATTGGTCGAATAATCCAATGTATTTACTTTTATGGCGTTCTTCTCAATTTCCAATCCCCAATTTCCGATTGGTCCCAAGCTTGGTTTTAAACCAAAAAGTGGAATAAAATGGTCTGCGTCGGTTCTGATTTCGCCATCTTTTGTATGTGTAATCACAACTTGTTCTAATTGGCTTCCTCCACTTAATCCAGTAACTTCCGCTTCTGTGATCAATTTGATCACCCCAGCTTCGGCCAGGTTAATTACCTTTTGTACAGAATCAAGATGACCCCTAAATGAACTGCTGCGGTGAACCAATGTCACTTGTGAAGCAATTTTTTTCTCAGCGAGGAAGATAGACCAATCCAAGGCAGAATCACCTCCACCAGCAATGACACAACGTTTACCACGATAAAACTCTGGGTCTTTAATGATGTATTCAACCCCCTTGTCTTCGTAATTTGCCAAGGTATCGATCGGTGGCTTACGCGGTTCAAAAACACCTAATCCTCCCGCAATCATTACGATTGGTGCATGGTGTTTAGTTCCTTTATCTGTTGTGACAATGAATGAACCATCGTCCAATTTATCTATTTCAGTTGCCGCTTCTCCTAAGGTAAATCCGGGTTTAAATGGAGTTGCTTGTTCCATGAGGTTATCAACTAGTTCTCCTGCAAGCACACTTGGGAAACCTGGTATATCGTAAATCGGTTTCTTCGGGTAAATCTCAGAACATTGTCCGCCTGGTTGTGGTAATGAATCAATTAAGTGACAACGTAATTTTAATAATCCAGCCTCGAAGACTGTAAAAAGGCCACATGGACCTGCTCCAATGATGATAATATCTGTTTCTATCATGTTATTCATTATTAAAGTTATTAATCAAATAAGTCTGTCGATAGGTATTTGTCGCCGCGATCGCAAATGATGCAAACAACAACACCGGTTGTTAGTTCAGGAATAAATTTTAAGGCTGCTGCAACAGATCCACCGCTGCTCATTCCACCAAAAACACCTTCTTCAGCGGCTAATCGGCGAGCCATTTGTCTGGCTTCATCTTCACTGATTTCAATCAGTTTATCAACACGTTCTGCAGCATAAATTCCAGGTAAATATGCTGCAGGCCATTTTCGAATTCCGGGAATCTTTGCACCATCGGCGGGTTGTGCACCAATGATTTGAATTGATTCATCTTGTTCTTTCAGGTATTTAGAAACACCCATAATGGTTCCTGTAGTTCCCATCGCAGAAACAAAATGCGTTACCTTACCAGCGGTGTCTCGAAAGATCTCCGGTCCTGTGGTGGTGTAGTGCATATGGGGATTGTCAGGATTGTTGAATTGATCTAGTGATACGTAGCCAGCCGTTTCAACTTTGTTTTTAGCATAATCAATAGCAGCCTCCATTCCTCCTTCTGCTGATGTAAGTGTAACCACAGCTCCATATGCTTTCATGGTCTGTACGCGTTCACGCGTCGAATTTTCCGGCATCACCAATTCAATGTGTAATCCGTAAAGATTAGCAATCATGGCGAGGGCAATTCCTGTGTTTCCACTAGTAGCCTCAATCAGTTTGGAAGATTGTGTTAAGGTCCCTCGTTCCAGTCCTCCTCGGATTAATCCTAATGCTGCTCTATCTTTGACGCTTCCACCGGGATTGTGCCCCTCAAGTTTTGCGAAAAGTTTTACACGTGGATTAGGATTGATACGCGTCAACTCAACCAAGGGGGTATTGCCTATGTAATCGATCAATTTAGACATGTCCATGTTTTTTTTGTATCACTAAATCGGGTTGATGATGAACGGATGTGTACGGTTCAACACTGGAGGTTAACCAAACATTTCCTCCGATGATGGAATGTTCGCCAATAGTTGTTTTTCCACCTAAAATTGTCGCTCCAGCATAAATTACCACATGGTCTTGTATGGTTGGGTGACGTTTGGATTCTGCCATTTCTTTCTTCACGCTCAAGGCTCCCAAAGTAACCCCTTGGTAGATTTTAACCCGTTTTCCGATAATGGTAGTTTCTCCGATAACCACACCAGTTCCATGATCAATGAAAAAGTAAGAACCGATTACTGCACCAGGATGGATATCAATTCCTGTTCTGCTGTGTGCCAATTCGGTTAACATTCTTGGAATAAATGGCACCTTAAGTTGATAAAGGACATGCGCAATTCGATAGATAGCAATGGC
>Ga0172373_10003015_pt1 | contig 25119 bp, 21 predicted proteins | sample Lak10m_2_FD_114546 | JGI IMG/M metagenome (GOLD analysis project Ga0172373, IMG submission 114546) | Freshwater microbial communities from Kabuno Bay, South-Kivu, Congo - kab_092012_10m | ecosystem: Environmental > Aquatic > Freshwater > Lake | place: Democratic Republic of the Congo...
CGGTGTTCGAGCACCATGCGGACAGCACGTTCGCGCACCTCGGGTGAAAAACGGTTTGATTTCTTGCTCATGGCTCCATCTTCTCAAAGTGTGGAGCCTCCTCAAAATCCGGGGCGATTCACATTGCGTCTGGAGATCGAGTTGGCCGCCTCTGGCCATGGCAAACAGCAGTTCCAGAGACTTGTTGTAGAGCGCTATTTTCCCGGCAGTCAATGACTGGTGACAAAAACCCAGCAAGCGCCCATCGATGGGCGCACCTTGATCAATGGCCTTGATCCTTCGATGTTCGCTCTCAATGAATTTCTTGACCTTTGAATCCATCATGTCCCTTGAAGTATGCACAGATGTCTCAAAAGATGACCGTTCGCGCATTGCTTGGCACCAATATAACGTCAATTGAAGTGATCAAGATTCTTTACTGGACCGAATGAAAAAGGGAGGCCGAAGCCCCCCTTTTCTTGATCATCATCTACCCAATCACTTGAGCAGAGACAAAACCATTTGCGGTTGCTGGTTAGCCTGAGCCAACATGGCCGTTGCGGCTTGCTGGATGATCTGGGCCTTAGCCAGCTGGGTGGTTTCCACCGCGTAATCCGTGTCCTGAATGCGGCTGCGTGAAGCCTGCGTGTTGGTCACGATGTTGGTCAGGTTGTTGACCGTGTTGTTCAGACGGTTTTCCATGGCACCCAGATTGCTGCGCATGTCGCTCACCGACTGGATGGCTTTATCGATGGTGGTGATGGCCTTGGTCGCCGTGCTCTGTGAACTGATGTTCAACCCTGCCAGGGTCGACCCACTGGTCACACTCAATTGCGGCGCATTGATTTGGAAGTCGGCTGCACCCACGTTTTGCTCCAGGAAGCCATGCTCGGCTACTGTTGCACCATCACCCAGTTCAATGCTGATGGGGGTATCCATCGATGAATCCAACTTGATCGCTGCGTAATACGTTGTGCCAGCAGTGAAACCGCCCATACCAGCAGCAGAACCCGTGAGATTGACCGCCTGGACGTTGGAACCTTTGAGGGTAATGTTGTTTCCATCCACTTCCGCGCTGATACCCGTCTGTGTAGAAACCAGGTTGATCGCACTGACCACCTGGGCCACCGTGTGGGTGGATGCCAGGGTTGCCACCGTTACACCATTGAGTTGTAGCGGACCCGCATCGGCACCACCGACAACGCCATTGGTGAAGCCAACGGTCTTCTGGAAATAAGCGTAGGCAATCACACCGGTATCGGCAGAGAAGTTGTTGATCGCATCCAATTTACCTTGGAATGTGTCGGTATCGATGTCAGCGTCGTAGATGGCGACACCGTTGATTTTGATATCGGTCTGGCCCCAAGCGGTTTCAATGCCGGTCTCTGTCAGCGCCTCCCCTGTGACCGAGTAAGCATCCAATGCGTTATTCACCTGAGAAGTGATTTCACGGAAGCCCAGTTCAGCCAAATCAGACAATGTGCCTGGATCGGTATTGCCCAAATTACCGCGTTCAATGCGGATGGGGTTGCCATCATCAGATTCCAGTTTCAGGAAGCCGGTGTATGTGGTGTAGCTGCCACCAGCGGTGGTCAGCTTGAAACCGGAACCGCCGTCATAGCTGCCCTCGACTGCAGTGCCAGCTACGATGGACTTGTCAAACACCGAGATGCTGGCACCCGTGTCGTTACTCAACACCAGTTTTCCGTCTTGGTTGATGCTGGCCTGAACCACTGCACCGGCCTCGCTGTTGATGTTGTCCACCAACTCTTGCAAGCTGCTGGAAGCAGAGATGCTGTAAGTGGTGGTGGCAGAAGCCCCCATGGCTTTCACTTGAATCTTGAACTGACCATCGGTGGTGATGCCGTTACCAACTTGCTTGGCGACCACCACGTTGAAGCCGCTGGCGGTGACGTTGTCGATGTTCTGGTTGATGTTGGTGATGACGTCTTCCATGTCATCGGTCGAAGCGATGGCACCCAGTTCCTGACCGTTGATCACAATGTCACCAGCATTCACAACAGAAAAAGCGTTGTCAGAGCCGCCAATACGCCCACTCACCAGGGTCTGGCTGCCAAACGAGCCCACGTCCATGCCCAAGTCTTTGGTGCTCACCGAACCAATCTTGATGTCCATGGTCTGGTAGGCCTTGTCGCCGATTTGCAGCACTTTGTCCTTGAACGAGCCATCCAGGATCTTCTGGTTGTTGAATTCGGTGGTGTTGGCGATGCGATCAATTTCGCTCTTGAGCTGAACGATCTCGTCGTTCAACGCTTGACGGTCGGAATCGTTGTTGGTGCCGTTGGCCGACTGCACAGCGAGTTCACGCATGCGCTGCAGGATGTTGGTCACTTCGTCCATTGCACCTTCTGCGGTTTGCATGAGCGAAATGCCATCGTTGGCGTTGCGAATGGCCATGCTCAAACCACGAACCTGAGACTCCATGCGGGTGCTGATGGACAGGCCCGCGGCATCGTCTTTGGCCGAGTTGATGCGGCTACCGGTGGACAGCCGCTGCATCGCCGTGGAAAGTTCACGGTTGTTTTTCATGATCGCGTCTTGCGCGACAAGCGATTTCACGTTGGTGTTGATGACTGACATGGTGTCCTCCTATAAGGAAATGTCAACTGGTTTTGGAATCGGCATTCAGAAGTCACCTCCCTCTGATTGCCGCGACAAGACATCTTTCGAGTTCCTGATGCTGGCTGAATCGACGCCTTTACTTGGAACTTGAGCAAGAAATTGAAATTAGGCCGCCTGATCGTGGAGCCAGCCTTTGAAGGCATCGATGCTGTGAGCCATCTTGACGACCACTTCGTTGGGAATCTGGCGAATCACTTCACCAGAAAAACGATCCTTCACCACCACCACTGGCAATGGCAATGCACGGTCGACATGCACAGCGAGGTTTCTGGAATTGCTCTCCAGGTATTGGCTGAGTTCTTTCACCACATCGTCGATTTGCTTGGAAAGCTTTTGCAAATCGTCTCCCACCTTGGCCTTCACTTCAAAAGTGCCGGGTGTGATGCGTGGCGTCTTGGCCGCCGAGCTGGCAGCTGGTGTGCGATCCGGACTCGGCGCTGGCGTCGCAGCCTGAACCTGCGAGGCCGCAGGCACGGTGGCCGGAATAGCGGATGACTGAATTTTGGTGTCTGAAGACATGTCGACTCCCCTGAACGACTGGAATGCAACCACACTCCACGTCCAGCAGGTATCGACTTCAGCTGGGAAATATTTAATGCGAGCTGTAAGCTATCCGTTAATTGCTACTGCTGGCCTTATTCATTGCGTCAAAAGTACTCTTCAAGCTGGACTTGGTCACATTGAACTGCGCAATGAGACTTTCCATGTTGCCAAATTGCTTGGTGTATCTGGCCAATAAGCTCTTCATCCGAACGTCGAGCTTTTCAAGGTCGGCCTCGTAGCCCACTTTTTTCTGGCTGGCGTTATCCGAGCGCGTTTGCAAAATGCCAGTGGCGGACGTGATGGTGGTTAATTTTTTGAATGCATCACCGGCAAAGCCAGCGGCCAAGGTGCTGTAGGACCCCAGGTTGTTATAGCCCCCGGTCATCGTCCTGACCACATCATCAAAGTGATCGCTGAGGGCCGTATTGAGCTTGTCCTCGTCCAGACTCATCTTGCCATACTGATCAATGGACACACCCATCTGCCACAGGGCATTCACGTCTGATCCGCCCGTTGAGGATTGCCCCGTGAACATGCTCTTTAACTGTGATCGCAAATAAACCACCGTGCTGTCACCCACCAAGGTTTGGCCATAGGTGTCCAGTGTGGATTCTGGGTCAGCCACTTCTTTCAATATGTCAAAGGCATTTTGATAAGCGGTCACCATGGTTCTGAACTTGTCCACCAAGGTGGTGTTGTCACGCGCCAGAGTCAATGTGGTCTCACTGGCGCCAACGGCCTTGAGGTTGAGCGTGACACCGTTGAGCACATCCGTGAGGGAGTTGCTGTTTCTGGTGAAGGTCAGCCCATCAACGGTTACGCGTGAATCCGTAGCCGTTTGATTCGCCCCATGGCCTTGATCAATCGATACCCCCGGATTGCCCGAGCCAGCACCGTATTCAAAATCAAACTGGAACGAATGGGAGGCACCTTCTTCACCCACAATCATGATGCGATAGGGAGTTGCACTGCCATCGTTGGTATTGAACAAGGTAGCCTTCAAACCCAAGCCCGAAGCATTGATGGCGGCAACCACACCTTCTGGCGTATCCATCCCAGAGGGAATGTTGAGGCTTTTGCTGTAGGCCAAAACCGATAAATCGGTCACATTGATCGCAGGTGAATTCGCAATGAATGTGACCGTGTCGCCAATGGCTGCTGCTGAATCGAAACCCGTTAGCGTTCCACTGAAGTCCCCCACAGCAGGATCCGCAGGCGCTTGGCCACTCAACAAGTTGGCATACAAGGCGGCGACCTGATCGGCCGTCAAGCTTTCAGTGGCGGTGAACTTCAGGCCACCCACCGTTAGGCTTTGCCCTGCCGTCATATCGACAAAGGTCACTTGACTGCTTTCCGTGGCACCGGTCACGCCCTGCGTGATGGAAACCACTGGAGCAATTCCAACGCTGACCGTTGCGGTGAGGTCACCCACATCACCGTTGGCAACCGAGCTCACGAATTCCAACTGGCTGGAAATCGTTGTTCCCGTGGAGTAGCCGGTGAACGTTCCAGAATAGGTACCCAACGCAGTCGAAGGGCCAGTCACAGCCCCGTCAGCCAATGAAGCAAATGCTTGTGCGACATCGTTGGCACTCAATCCTTGCGCAGGGTCAGCGGTGAAGGTCAATCCCGCAACCGTGATGGATTCACCAGCCGCCAAAGGCGCAAAGTCAACCGTCGCGGTTTCGGTTGTGCCCGCAGCACCTTGCGTGGTCACCACACTGGGCGTGATCGACGACACATCACCTACAGCGAAATTCAGCACCATGTTCCGGCCATTGTTCAACACCGTGTCGTTGGCCGCGAAGCCTTGTGTCACGCTGCGTTGCGCTCTGGCCAGTTGGTGAACTTGAACCGCATGGGAACCCACTTCGGCGCTGCCATCGGCAACCACCGAAAACTGAGCGTTGTCTGGGCTTGTTGGAATCAGTGAGTTGTAGTCGTTCCGATTGCGAAGGGCTGCCATGGCATCCTTCAAATCGGAGAGCATGAACTTGATGGCCGAAAAACCCGAAATCTGAGCGTCGCTCTTGGTGATCTTGCCGTTGATCGCGTTTTCCCTTGGAATCCGCTCGGCATCAACCAAATTCTGGGCCAATGCGGCCACATCTATCCCTGAACCAGCGCCCAGGGAGGTCATTAATTTTTGAGCCGCACTGCGGTTGGCTGCTGCAATGTCTGCCGCTGTCGACGAAGAAGAAACGCTGGTGGTGGTGCTCATGAACGCAATCCGTTAGGGGTGAATCGACACGACTTTCAAAGTCTTGAGCCTCACAAATACTTGAACAGGCTTTCTTGCGCCAATTTGGCAAAGCTGCTCTGGGCCGCTTGCAGGGCCAGCTGATCTTTGTTCATCTTGGTGATGGCAGCGGTGTAGTCCAAATCCTGAATGTCCGACAGGGTGGACTGCAAGCGCAGCTTCACTTCGTCGAGCACCGCGTTTTGCGAGTCCACCACGTTCATGTTGGAGCCCACCTGCGCGGTGGCGTCGCTGATGTTTTGTTGCATCACATCGATTTCATCGATGCCACGCTGCATGAGCGAATAGTCGTTGTTGATCACGGCGTTCACCACATCGTCCACCGACTTGAAAAAATCAATGCCCTCCGGGTCGCCTTGGCTGTTCACCCGCACCACCGACTTGAAGGCGTCACTGCCCGGCGTGTTGATGGACATGCGGCGGCTGTCGCCCACGGCCACCACCATGCGGCTTTGGTCACCCAGGTAAACGATGTTGCCCACGGCATCTTTGCCAAAGGGTGCCGTTTGAACGCGGCTGCCGGAAAAGATGTAGTTGTTGTTGGAGTCTTGCGAGTTCGCCAGGCTCAACAGCTGATCGCGAATGCCTTTGAGCTCAATGCCCACCGACTGGCGATCGGCCACGCTCAGGGTGTCGTTGGCGGCCTGAATGGTGAGCTCCTTGAAGCGCGTGAGCTCCTCACTCACATTGGTGAGCGAGGTGTGCTGGGCTTCCAGCCGGGTGTTGATGGTCTTCAGGGTGTTCTGGTAGCTGCTCTGGCGCTCGATTTGCGAGATCAGGTTGGTCAGCAACGAGGCTTTGTCAGGTGCGTCGCTGGGCCGGTTGACCTTGAGGCCCGTCGACAACTGCTCTTGCGTGGTGGCCAGATTGGACTGCACCGTCTGCAACTGCGTGGTGGCTTTGTCAAAAAACAGATTGGTGGAGAGCGAAATGCCCATGACTCACTCCTGGCGCCTCAGCGAATTTGCACAATGGTGTCGAACAATTGGGTGGCCGTTTGCAGGGCCTTGGCTGCCGCCTGATACGCCTGCTGAAAACGGATGAGATCGGTGGCCTCGTTGTCCAGGCTCACGCCCGAGACTTTGTCGCGCGCTTGAACGGCCTGGTCGTGCACCACACCCAAGGCTTGTTGGGTGATGGTGGCCTGCTGCTGAATGTTGCCCACCTTGTTCACCTGATCGGTGTAGAGGTCGCCAATGGTTTTGCCGGGCGAGATTTGCTTTTTCGCCAAGTCGGCCATCACCAGCATGTTTTGGTTGTTGCCAATGCCGTCGTGGTTGCCATCGATGATGAACACATCGCCCACGTTGGGGGCATGGTTCAGCGTCAGGGTCAGCCCCTGAAACGCAATGGTGGGTTCCAACTGGCGCGTGTCCCAGGTGCGAACCGCTAGCTCGGTGCCGGTGGCCACATCGGTGATGGCGAACCGGTCGTTGTCCAAAAACTTCACCTGCAGCGACTGCTCGCGCAACTTCGACTGCACATCGGTGGGCGTGCCACGATAACCCGCTGCCACGGTGGCTTGGCCGGGGCCGGTGACGAACACGGCCACATCGTCGGGCACTTGTCCGTTGAAATACACACCGGTTCTGAAGCCGGCTTTGGCCAAATCAAAGGGCGTGCCCAGATCAGCAAACGACAACTCCACATTGGACTTGTCCAGCTCATTGCCCAGTTCGCGCACGATGCGCACCATGCCGCCGTATTCCGCCGGTTTGATGGCCAAGGCATTGGCGGCAGCTGCACCAGCGGGGCCAATGGTGATGTTCTCGCCCTCGTAGCCCGAAGCGTTTTGCAAGATCACATTGCCAATGCTGTCCAGCCCAGCCTTGACTTGGCTGTTCGCCGACTCGTTGTTGATGGCGGTCAGCAAGGCCTTGATGTCGCGAAACGGCTGACCCGTGATGCTCACGCCATTGATGCTCAGGGGGGCGGCCAAATCGATGTTTTGCTGCGGCACCATGATTTCGTTGAAGGCCGAGGCGCGCAAATCGTTGGCGAACTCGCTTTGCACCGAAAAGTCCAAGGCCATGGGCAAGCCGCGGGCGTCGTCGTAGCGCACCACGGCGCGGTTGAGCGTGGCGGTCAGGTCAGCCACATCGGTGTTGGCCGTGCTGGAGGTGAACACCACCTCATCGAGGTTGACGCCTGAGGCGGCGGCTGTGCTGAAGCCGGTGAGCGCACCGGTGTAGCGGTAGCTGCCGGGCACGTCGGCTGGCGTGGCGCCATCGGCCAAGCCCGCAAAAGCCTGTGCCACTTGCGCGGCGGTGAGGTTGTCACTGGCGGTGAGGGTCAGGCCACCCACGGTGACCGAGTCCCCCGCATACAAGTCACCCCAGGTGACGGTGCCCGATTCCGTGGTCGAGGCATTGCCTTGGGTGAGCGCCACAGTCGGCTCCTCCGACGCACTCACCGCTTGGAGAGTGAACTGGCTGGTGGCGCGTCCAAACAACAAGATGCGGTAATCGGGGTTGGCTTGCGTACCCTTGTTCACCAGCTTGGCATTGACCCCCAGACTGGCATTGTTGATGGCCCGGGCCACATCCTCAGGGAAGATGTAGCCACTGGCCGCCTGCGGGACATGAATGGTTTGCGTCTGGCCGTCCATCGTCAGTTCGAGGTTGAACGGGGTGTTCGCATGAATCGGCGTGTCTTGCGTGGCAAAGCTGAGGGTCTGCAAGTCCCCTGCCCCCTGGCTGTTGATCCAGTCGGCAATGTCAGTGGCCAGCAGGTAAGGCCCTGCGGCCGTCAAATCGCCTAAGGGCTGGCCGTTGAGCATGATGGCACCCGACTGAATCACGGTGCCCGTCTGGCCTGTGGGCACACGCCCACTCTCCAGGGTGGCCGGCAAAGGCGTGGGTTCGGCCACATTGCCCAGGCTGTCGAAGTTCTGTTCAAACATGACCTTGGCCTGGGCGCCGTAAAACACGCCCACGTCGAGGTAACCATCGCTGCCCGCCTTGTTCAGGTAGGCATCGCTGAAGGTCATGGGGTCGTTGAAGCCGTTCTCGGGTTTGAGGATTTGATACTGCTCATCCAAGGTGAGGGACTTGCCCGCCAGCTGGCGACCATCGAGCGTCAACACCTGCAACTGTTGTCCGGGTTGGGCGCTGTCGAGGAAAAACACCGGCGAATCCAAGCCGGCCGCCACTTGCGTGACTTTGGCATACAGCGCGTCTTGCGGCACGTTCACCGCCACGCCTGCCGCCGGGTTGGGGTTGTTCACCAAATTGGTGTTGCTGATGGCCTGCGACACCGGCGGGTTCTCGAAGGTCACCGTGGCTTTCACATCGGCCGAGTTGGTCGATTGCTCAATCACCCGGAACAAAGCGCCGGTGGCAATGCGCATGCCGTCGGTGAGCACCACATTCACCGCTGAAGCGGCTGAATCCACATTGGGGTCAATGGCAAACAAATCGGTGCCCATCTGACCATAACCATCAATGCCATTGCGTTGAATGGTGTTGACTTCATTGACGAAGATGTTGGCCAGGGTGTCCAGGCTTTTTTGTGCGGGCTCCAAGGCGCCACGCATGAAGGCATTCAGGCCACCAATGGTGCCGCCGCTGGCTGCAGCCAGTGAATCGGAGCTGCCATAGGGGTCACGCACCAGGTCGTTGGAGGTGGGATCTTGGGGGTTGAAGCCAATGGTGTAGGACTTCAAGCCGTCCACCACCAAGCCATCGGCCATGGTGGAGCCCAGGCTCACCGAGGCCAAACCATTGGCGGTGTAGCTGATCTTGATCTTGGAGAGTTCCGACATCTGGCGCAACAACTGGTCGCGCTGGTCCAGCAACTGGGCGGGCTGGTTTTGCAGAATGGGAATCTTGGCCAACTGCTGGTTCACCAAGGCCAGCTGGCTGGTGTAGGTGTTCATTTGGTTGGCGGCGTTTTCCAGGGCCTTGTGCACCTCGTCGGTGATGCCGTCCATTTGGCCAGTCAGCTCTGCAAAGCGCGCGCCCATGCCTTGGGCGGAGGTCAAAAAGCCCGTGCGCATCACCGAGGAGCCCGGGTCGGCCGCCAAGGACTGCGAGGCCGTGAAAAAGGTGTCGAAGGCCGAGCTCAAACCCACCAACTTGTCGCCCATGATGTCCATGAGTCGTTTGGCGTAGTCCACCACCGGGCCTTGGGCATTGAGGTCGCTGGTGCTGTTTTGCAAATTGGTTTCGGCAAAAGCGTCGAATTGGCGCTTGATGCCCGCCAGCACCACGCCCGTGCCCATGAAGGACTTGGCCAGTTGCTCGGGCGCGTTGTCTTGCAAGACCACCGTTTGGCGTGAATAGCCCTCGGTGCTCATGTTGGCGATGTTGTTGCTGACTGTGGTCAGCGCACGCTGATAGGCCGCAATCGCAGAACTGCTGATGCCGACGACGTCACTCATTTGAGGTTACCCCCCAGCATCTTGGATGGTTTCAAGGCCATGGGGCCACGCGCAGGCTCCAGCGCCAAGCCGGATTGGCGCGGGGCATTGGCCAAGGGCATGGCCACTGCGGGCGGGTTCAAGGCCAAGCCTTTTTGGGACTCGCTGCGCTGCTTCAGAATTTCTTGGGTGCTGGGCTGTTGCTGCATGCGGTCCAGGTGCTGCACCAACATCTTGGACAAACCCACTTGGTCGCGCTTGGACAGTTGCACGGCCACTTCCTGGTCGAACATGCCCTGATACATCTCTTCGGCGTGTGAGCCGGTCAAATCGCTCTTGAGGGCGTTGTTGGCCTCGCGCATGGACTTGAGCATTTGCTGAATCATCATGGCCTCAAACTGCTGGGCCGTTTCTTTCAGCGCTTGCCGGTCGTTGCGTTCGGTTTTGGCGCGCAACTCGCCCAGCCCGCCAAAGTCCAAATAGGACTTGGCCGTGACCATGGTGTTGTTGGCGCTGTTGCTCATGTCAACCTCAAATCACCACCAGGTCAGCGCGCAGGCTGCCGGCACTTTTCAGGGCTTCCAAAATCGCGATCAAGGTCGAGGGCGCTGCGCCCACTTGGTTGACCGCATCCACAATTTCGCGCAAGTCCACACCCGGCTTGAACAAGAACATGGGGTTCTTGCCCTCGGTCACCGCAATGTCGGCGTTTTGCACGCGGGTGGTTTGCCCTTGCGTCAGGGGGTTGGGTTGTGAAACTTCGTTGGTGGCGGAAATCGCCACGGTGATAGAGCCCTGCGAAATGGCCGCAGGGGTCACCTTCACGTTGCCGTTGATGACCACGGTGCCGGTGCGCGAATTGACCACCACCCGAGCCGGTGCCTCAGCGGGCTCGACTTGCAGGTTTTCCAAAGCGCCCATGAAGAGCACGCGCTGATTCAAGTCTTTGGGGGCTCGCACCGATATCGATGTGCCGTCGATCGCCGCCGCTGTGCCCGCACCAAAAGAATCATTGACCACTTTCACGATGGCCGCTGCCGTCGAAAAATCGTTGTCCCGCAAATTCAACACCACGTGATCCGAGGTCTCGAAGGGTGTATTCACCATGCGTTCCACAATGGCGCCATTGGGAATGCGTGCCGCCGTGGGCACGCCAATCGTCACCTTGCTGCCCGCTGCGCCCGCGTCAATGGTGGTTGAGGCCAGCTGACCTTGGGCCAGGGCGTAAATCTCGCCGTCCACGCCACGCAAGGCCGTCAGAATCAAGTTACCGCCGCGCAGGTTTTTGGCCTTGCCCAGCGACGACACGTTCACGTCGATTTTTTGACCGGGTTTGGAAAAACCCGGCAGTTCCGCCGTCACCATGACGGCGGCGGTGTTTTTGATGTCCACCTGGCTCGCGGCCTGGGCTTTTTCAAAGTCCGACAAGGGCCCGTCGATGCGAACCCCCAGTTGCGAGAGCATGGCTTTCATGCTTTGGGTGGTGAAAGGCACCGAGGCGTCGTCACCCGTTCCGGGCAAACCCACCACCAAGCCAAAGCCCACCAGTTGGTTGGAGCGTTGCGAGGCCACGCTGGTCAAGTCTTTCACGCGATCGGCGCGCGCCGCCCCCGAGCCCAGCAGCACCGCCACCAGGAACACAAAGGCCAGCCCATTTTTGAGGGTCGAGTTCATCAGAAGGGCCACCATTTCCACAGGGCATCCGATCCCCAACCGGGTTTGGAGGCGTTGGCCAAAGCACCCGAGCCGCGATAAGCGATTTGGGCATTGGCCAGGCGCAGCGACTGCACCGTGCCGTTGGGGCCAATGTCTTGGGGCCGAATCACGCCCGCGACCTGAATGACTTCATTGCCTTCCGAAAAGCCCAGCTTCTTTTCACCCCGCACCACCAAGTTGCCATTGGCCAAGATGTCGGTGACGGTCACGGTGACCGAGCCATTGAGCGAGGCGGCTTGGCCCGCTTTGCCCGTGCCCTTGCTGGCCGTTTTCGCGGCGTTCAGATTCAGGCCCTGCAAAAAGGTGCCGTTTTTGGCCAAGTCGGTGGCCACGCCCGCGGGCAAGGCCGTGTTGGAGGCGTCGCGGCTGATGTCGGTGTTTTGCGAACGGTTGGCTTGGGTGGACTCACTCAGAATCACCGTCACCAAATCGCCCACTTGGTAATTGCGGTTGCGGCCAAACCAGAAATCGGATTGGCGCGCGGCATAAATGCCACCGGTGGCCGGCCGGGTGCTGGCGTCGGCCACGGGATACACCGGCGCAAAGTCGGGCGACGGCGTGAGTTTGGTGAGCGTGGGGTCGTCCAGGCTGGAGCAGGCCGACAAAGCCAGTGCAGCACAAGCGGTCAAGGTCCATTTCAATGCGGTCATGTGCCTTCACCTCACAGGTTCTGGTTCAAATACTTCAACATGCCGTCCACCGTCTCGATGGACTTGGAGTTGATTTCGTAGGCACGTTGGGTTTCGATCATGTTGACCATTTCGGTCACCACGTTCACGTTGGAAGCTTCGAGTGAGCCTTGGGCCAAGATGCCTGCACCGGCCACGCCGGGCTGCTGCAACACGGCCGGGCCGCTGGCGGCCGTCGTGGCCATGAGGTTGTTGCCCAGCGGCTTGAGGCCAGCGGGGTTCACGAAGTTGGCAATCTGAATCTGGCCCAGCTGCTGCTGTCCGCCACCGGCCACAATCTCAATGGTGACGGTGCCGTCGCGCGCAATCGTGAGGGCCGAAGCGTTTTCAGGAATGGTGATCTGCGGTTCCAGCAAAAAGCCCAGCGAGTTGACCAATTGACCCTGCGCCGAGAGCTTGAAGTTGCCATCGCGGGTGTAGGCGATGGTGCCGTCTTGCATGGTGATCTGAAAATAGCCATTGCCCTGGATGGCCACATCCAGCGGGGCATTGGTGTTGATCATGTTGCCCTGCTCTGGCAGCTTCTCAACGCCCACCACCTTGACACCCGTGCCCAGCATCATGCCGGTGGGCAACTGGGTGTTGACGGTCGACAAGCCACCCGGCTGCATCACGTTCTGGTAGAGCATGTCCTCAAAAATGGCGCGATCTCGCTTAAAGCCCGTCGTGTTGACGTTGGCCAAGTTGTTCGAGATCACGTTCATGCGCGTTTGCTGCGCATCCAATCCCGTTTTCGATACCCACAATGCGGCGTCCATGCTTCACCTCTTTCATTCGTCCGAGTCACCGGACCGGATCGCCCCATTCACCATCAGGTCTGTAACCGGATCATGGACGAGGCGTTTTCATCGTTTGACTTGGCTTCCTTGATCATCCGAACCTGTTGTTCAAAGGTTCGGCTTTGGTCGATCAATCGCACCAAGGCGGCCATGGGGTTGACGTTGCTGCCTTCCAGCGTTTGTGACGTCAATCCGACAGGCTCAGGACCAGTTGCAAAATCTGTGCCAGAAGCCTGACCCAACACCTTGAACAAGCCGTCCTCCCGGCGTTCGAGCTTGACTTCGCTGGCGTCGCGCAGCATCAGCTGGGCAATCGGCACTTCCTGAGGCACGCCCGGCTGGGTGGGGTCGGTGGCAAACACGTTGCCGTCATCCCCAAATCGAACCTTGAAGCCCGGCGGGATGGTGATGGGGTTGTTGTCGGCGCTCATCAGCACGTGGCCAGCGCCCGTGATCAAGGTGCCTTCGTTGTTCAGGTGCACGTCGCCCCGGCGGGTGAAAGCCAATTCGCCATTGGGCGCCATGACGCCCATCACGGTTTTCCCGGTGAGGGCAATGTCGAGCTCGCGCCCGGTCACCATCAGGGGGCCGGCCTTGAGGTCGATGAAGTCGCCGGGCACCAGTTGGGGCTCGATGCGGGAGTCAAAGCCCTCGCCTTTGGCCATGACGCTGATGAGCGACGCATCAAACGAGCGCTTGAACCCCGTGGTGGTGAGGTTGGCGATTTCGTTGGCCAGGGCCTGGCGTTGATAGGTCAGCTCGGTGATGGCGTGCGAGGCGGTGAAGGCAAGGCGGTCCATGTCAGGCTTTCAGGTCAAGCGTCATCAGGCGCGAATTTGAATGATGGTTTGCGTCAAGGTGGCATCGGTTTCGATGGCCTTGGCGCTGGCCTGGAAGTTCCGCTGCTCGGTGATCAAGTCCACCAGTTCTGCGGTCAAGTCCACGTTGGCGCTTTCGGTGGCACCCGAGCGCACCGTTCCAAAACCGGCCGATCCGGCTTCGCCGATCTTGGGGGTGCCCGAGGCGTAGCTGGAATAGAAGCTGGAGTTACCAATCTGGCGCAAACCGGCCGGGTTGGAGAAGTTGGCCAAAACCACCTTGCCCAGCGACTGCTGCGTGCCGTTGGAATACGAGGCATTGACCAAACCGTCGTCGGCAATGCTCAAGCCCACCAGGTCGCCTTCGGGGGCGCCGTCTTGCGACTGCGACAACACCGCAAAGGGCGAGGTGTATTGGGTGGACTTGGAGTAGTCGATGTTGATCGACAGCGAGCCCTTGCCGTCCGGCAGGTAAATGGTGTCGAGCTTGGAGCCGGTGGTGGGAGAAATCAGGCCACCGGCCGTGTTGAAGGTCAGTTCGCCGCGATCGAGGAACACCGGCGACCAGGCGGGCAGTTTGGTGAAGCCATCGGCCGAGGCGGTTTCGTTGCCGTATTTGTCAATGTATTGCGACACCGGCACGCCATTGGACATTTCGGTGTATTGGGTGGGCTTGATCCAGGTGGAGGTGGAGCCACGGCCCGCTTGCACCGACGACAAGCCCCACAGGGAGTCGCCCGTCACCTTGATGAAGGAGTCTTCACCGGTGGTGCCGGTGGTGAAGGTCAAGGAGTTCGAGGCCAGGTCGTAATTGACTTTCACGCCCGACACCGAGGGGCCGGTGAGGCCAGCGCTGTCGCTGGGGCCGGTCAAGCGGTTGATGCCGTCTTGCAAGGCCTGAATGAAGGTGTCCAGGGTGTAGTTGGACTTGGGCTCGAGCACCACGGTGCCTTGCACGTTGTCCACCGACACCACGAACTTGTTGTTGGACACATCCACCGAGAAGGTGTTGTTCACGTTGATGCCGATGGGGGTGCCGGTCATCACCGCTGGCTGCGACACCAAACCCCGCAAGGCGGTGGCAGAGGTGTCCACACCGTAGTTGATGGGAATGCCCGAGGGCGTGCTTTCCACCAAGCCCAATTTGGTGAGGGCCAGGTTGTTGATGTCGGTGGTGGGCACCACCGAGATGCTGGAGGTGTCGCCAGTGGACCCCGAGGTGAACACAAAGTTTTGGTTCACGCTGTCGTAGGTCACGGTCATGCCAAAGCGCTGCAACTTTTCATCGCGCACATAGGTGCCCTGGGGATAAGACGTGGCCGACAAGGTGCTGAGGTTGGGGTCTTGCGTGAGCGAAGCCGAAGACATGCCCATGAGCAAGTTGGGGCCGCCGGTGAGCGACATGGTGGAGCCCGCGGGCGGGGCAAACACAAACTGCTGGGTCACGGGGTCGTATTGGGTGGTCACGGCCGCGCTGGGCGTGACGCTCGTGCCACGGGGGTAGGTCACGGCCGACACAAAGTCGGTGGCCGAAGCGGCAATGGAAGCTCCAGTGGGGGTGATGACCAGATTGCCACCGCTGACCGTCACCGCGAAGGTGATGCCGGAAGCGCCGGCCGACACAGTGATGGCGTTGTTGCCCAAGGTGGAACCCACACCAGCGGTCAAATCGGCCACATCGCCCACGGCGGTGGAGGTGAAGACCACGGTGTCGGTGTTGGCGCCACCAGCGGCGCCCGTGTCGTAGCCGGTCAAGGTGCCGGAATAGGTGCCATTGGCCGTGCCCGGCCCAGTGATGGCGCCTTCAGTCAAACCCGAAAAAGCGGCGGCCACTTGAGCGGCGGTGGCGCCATTGACGCCCGCCGTGAAGGTCAGTCCACCCAATTCCACGTGCTCGCCTGCAGCGAGGGGCGAAAACACCACCGAAGCGGTCTCCGAGGTGTTGCCCAGGGCGGGGTAGGTGTTGAGGTCGGTTTCGAGTTTGGCCGCCATGTCGGTGAGGCTGGTGGCCTCCAGGAAGCTGGCCGTGTTGCCCAGTTGAATCGTGGCTGCCTGCGTGACGTTGTTGCCGTCCGTGTAGGTGTAGCCCATGTTGAACCCGGAGAAATAAGAGCCGGAGGTCAAGGGCGAAATCAGTTGCACCGCACCCGCGGGCAAAGACGAGGTGGCATTGAAACCCGTGCCCGATTTGTTGATGGTGCCGCCCATCTTGTCGGTGATCACCAGATCCAGGCCGTTGTCAGCCACCTTGACGCTGAAGCGGTTGTCCGAAAAGGACACGTTCACCTGGGTGGCGACGCCGTTGATGGTTTGCGTCTCGGTGTAGTCGTTGAGGGTGGAGTTGTTGAGGTCAGCCTGCAACTTGGTGGCCATGTCGGTGAGGCTGGAAGCCTTCAAGAAAGTCGCGTCCGAGCCGAGAACGATAGGGTGGGTATAGCCCGGGTTGCCCGGGGTCGTGTATTTGAGGGTGAAGCCACCGAAATTCGTGCCCACGCCCGAGGAGTTTTCAATGACCACGCGCGAGTTGTCGGCCACATACAGCTGATCGTTGATCAGGGTCGACACCTCTTCGGCGGTCATGTTGGGGAAGTTGGGGTAATCGGCGGCCGTGGTGTTTTTCAACACGGTCAAGCCATTCGAATCGGTGAGGCTGCCCAGACTGATGGTCTTGGTGGTGAGGGTCACACCCGTGTTGGGGTCGGTGGTCACCACCTTGAAGCTGGGGTTGGAGGTGAAGTTGAAATACTTGCCGTCGCCCAATTTCTGGTTGATGGCGTTGGTGAGTTCCTGCGCAATTTGAGCGCCAGAGAGCGTCACGTTTTTGCCGGCGAGGTGGTCCAAGCCAATGGTCACCGGGGTACCGGTCTCGTCCACATCGATGGTGAACATGTCGGCCAATTGGGTGGTGCTGTATTGCGAGAAGTTCACGCCTTCACCGGGCAAAGTGCCCAGGTTGGCGGCGGTGCCACCGGTGACAGTGGCTGGGGTGGAAATGCGGGTGTCGGTCAGATCGTCCAGGTGAAAGCTCATGGTCTTGGCGTTCACCAGCTGGTCGCTCACTTCGCTTTCCGGGGCCAACTGGCCATATTGGTTCACGTAGAGTTTTTCGCCGCCGCTGTCGGTGGCCTGCTGCAAGGCCGCACCCACCAGCGTCTCCCCCACATACACAAAGGTCTGCCATTTGTTGGTGGGCGAGGCCTGTGAGGCGTTTTGCGTTTTCACGTAATACACCGTGGCCAGGTAGCTGTTGCCACCGGCGTCATACACGGTCAAGGCGGTGCTCTTGTTGTAGGTGGTGGGGTCGTTGCGGTTGAACTCGTCGGTCACCACTTTGGCGTCAGCGGGGAAGTTCAAACCCAGCTGAATCAACGAGGTTTCACGGGCTTGACCCGAAGTTTTTTGAGGAATGGTGAGCACGCTCAGCTCATCCAAGTTGGCCTTGCCCGAGCTGTCGACCGAGGCCGCCAACAAACGCTGACCGGAAGAGTTCACCACGTTGTATTGGTCGTTCATCATGAACGAGCCGTTTCGGGTGTAAATGCTTTGCAAGCCATCGGGCGACTGCAAGGGAAAGAAACCATCGCCCGTCACCGCCAAGTCCAGGGTGTTGGCCGAGAAGGCCACGTTGCCCTGGCTGAACTGTTGGGTCACTTGCTTGAGCGCCACACCCTGACCAATGGTCGTCGAGGCGTTTTGCAAGGGTGAGGTGGCAAAAATGTCGCCGAAGTCGGTGCGGCTTCGTTTGAAACCCACCGTGCCCGCGTTGGCGATGTTGTTGGAGGTGACCCCCAGTGCAGAGGTGGCGGCCTTCAGGCCCGTGAGCGCGGTAAAAAATGACATGGCGTTGGATCTCCGGAAATATCAGTTGCTGACGCGTTGAACTTGACTCAGGCTGACGGTGTTGCCACCTTCCACCTGCAACAGCCAGGTGCCGTCGCTGGTGCCCGCGTTACTCGCGCTGGTCACCGTGGACATCACATCAGGCGTGATCGATTGGGTTTGGCCCATGCTGGTGGCCGAGACCAAGAAGCTGTATTTGCCATCGGGCAAAGGGTTGCCTTGGTCGTCGGTGCCATCCCAGGTGAGCGACATGTCGCCCGCAGGCTGGGTGCCAAAAGTCTGGCTGCGCACCACCGAGCCCGTGCTGTTGAGCACTTGAAAGCTCACGCCATCGGCACCGTTGGGCAAATTCACAAAACCCGACACGGGGCGGCCTTGGCTCAACACGGCACTGCCGCCATTGACGCCCACTTGGCGGCCAATCATGGAGGTGCCGGTGAGCATGCGGTCGTTGGTCATGGCATTCACCAAGGTGTCCATGCTCGACTTCATGGACTGCGAGGCTTCGAGCTGGGAGAACTGGGCCAACTGGGCCACAAAGTTCTGGTTGTCCATGGGGTCCAGCGGGTTCTGGTTTTTCAGCTGCGTGGTGAACAACAGCAAAAACGCCTGTTGGCCCATCTCGTCGTTGATGGGTTTGGCGGCTTTTTCCGCTTCGTATTGATTGGTCGTCTTGATGCTGCTCGACAGCATCGGCGAATAGGTGTTGGTGGTGGTCATCTCAAGGCCTCATCAGGATTTGGTCAGGTCCAGCGTGCGCATCATGAGCAGCTTGGCCGTGTTGGCCACTTCCACGTTGTTTTGGTAGGAGCGCGAGGCCGCCATCATTTCGACCATCTCCTGCATTTCGTTCACGTTGGACAGCCACACATAGCCTTTTTCATCGGCCAAAGGGTTGCCCGGGTCAAACTGGGTGCGCACCGGTGTGGGGTCGTTTTGCAACTGGTGCACCTTCACACCACCCACGTATTTCGCGCCCACGTTGGTCATCTCTTCATTCATGAGGGCCTTGAACACGGGGCGCTTGGCGCGATACGCCGAGTCTTCGGTGGTCGAGACGGTGTTGGCGTTGGCCAGGTTGGAGGCAATGGTGTTCATGCGCACGGTTTGCGCATTCAGTGCCGTGGAGGCGATGCCAATGATGCTGTCAATGGATTTCATGGCTCATCACTCCCCGCGCAAGGCTTTGCGAACCCCAGAGATGCGGCTCTCCAGGAAATTCAAGGTCGTTTGGTAGTCGGCGGCGGCCTTACCGTATTGGGCTTGCTCGACGTTGAGTTCCACGGTGTTGCCGTCAAAGGCGCTGTTGAAGGGCACGCGATAGCGCATGCCATCGTCGGGCATGTCCATCAAGCCGCCATAGTGCTTGTCGTGGGTGGCCGCCACGCGGTCCACCTGCTGCTCCTTGAGCACGGCCTTGAAATCGAGCTCCTGGGCTTTGTAGTTGGGCGTGTCGGCGTTCGCAATGTTGCTGGCCAACACCTGCAAGCGCTTGCTTTGCAGGTTCAACACCTTTTCCTGGAATCCAAAGGCTGCGGACAACATGTCCATGGCGGTCTCCCTTTCGAATCACTTCCGCTTTTTTGCGGTCCCTCCCTCAAGTCCTGAGGGTTCGGTTCGAATTTGCAAAATTCATGCCATGGTTTTTTGACAGCCCCTCAAGCCCTGGCGCGGGGTTTGACGGGCGGCCGGCGGCAAGATTTGTCCGCTCGGCCTTGCCTCACGGCGAGGTTTTGCCGCTGCTGGCCAGCCACACGTTGGCCCCTTTGCGCTGGGCATGGGACATGGGGTTGGACTGATTCACCAGCCGGAAGTAGTTGCCCGGCTCCAGTCCCAAACGCTCGTGGGTGTTTTGGTGCAGGCCCTGAACAATGGACTGTCGGGTGATGGGCAAGCGCCGGTCGCTGTTCATGTGCAGGTATTCCGATTGGGTGCCCGCAATGTTGAGTTTGGCTGTGGGGCGCGACTCGTTGCGCGCCGACGGGGTGAGCACGGTCAGATACAAATCATCCAAGGTCACCTTGCCGCCACTGCGCAAGCCCGTGTCCTCGAAATACTTGGACACCAGGTCCAATTGCTCCAACACGCTTTGGTTCAGGATGGCACGGGGGTTTTGCGCAAAGCCCGCGCTGGCCGCCCCTCGGTCGGGGCCATCGCAGAACTGAATGATGCCGTGGCATCGGCTGTTGCTGGCCTTGGGGTTCATGCCATCGCTCTCCATCAGCGTCATGCGTGCGAAGTCGTCGGGGGTAAAGCCAAAGGTCTTGCTCATGGTCATGATCTTGTCGTAGACCGCCTGACGATCGGACTGCGGCATGAAGCCCTTGGCGATGGCACGGTCCAGGGTGCGCGACAAGATGGGGGTGGTGGGCGAATCGGGGCGCATCACGCTGCGCTGGGGGGCTGTGGCCACGGTTCGCTGGCCCAACAAACTTTGCGTGCTGGGGGCCGTGGCCGAGGGCGTGGCTGGGACCGCCGCCGTGCGTTCCCCGCCGCCGGCCGTGCCAGCCAAGACTGGCGTGAGGTTCAGGCGTTGGCCGGGGTGAATCAAATTGGGGTTGTCGATGCCGTTGGCTTTGGCGAGGTTCAAGGCCTCGGCATAGGCCTGAGACGGGCTCAGGCTCACGCCTTGACTGCTGGCTTGGCGCTGAACAATGCCAATCAGCGTGTCGCCCGCCCGCACCGTCACCGAAGCCTCACGCGCTGTCGGTGTCTTGACAGGGTCGGGCTGGGCCTGTGCGCGCAACAGGTTGGCGAAGCGGTCGCCGCCTGCGTCCACGTTGGGGGCCATGGACATGCGCGCATTGGTATTCATCCACAGCGATGCAGTGATGGATTGGGTTTCAATGGACTGGCTCATGTCGGGACCTTGTGTCAATTTCGGGTTGGCATCAAACTTGCACGGACTGGCTTGTGTGTCTTGTTTTTCGACAGACAAACCAACCGATGAAAAGGATCTTGCAAATGCTGTGCCGACTTCAACGCCCGACCCCAAGCCCAGCGTCGCGCGTGCTGACCGGATGCGCTCGCGGGCTGGCCCTGAGCCTGAGCCTGGGCAGCGCCATGGCCTGGGCACAAGCCGATCCGGGCCGCGAGGTCTTGTTTGAGGCTGCCACCCAATGGGTCGCCCAGCAACAGCACATCCCCGCCGCCACCATTCAGTTCAACCCCATGGATGAGCGGGTTCGCATTCCGCTGTGCCAGCGCCCGGTGCGCTTTGACCAGCCCTTTGCCAACCCCCATACCCTGCGCGCCCGATGCGCGCAGCCGGTTTGGCAGCACTACCTGAGCTTCCACACCGCCTCGGCCACAGCCCCCACCCCGGCCGGCACGGCCCAGAGCCTGCTGGAGCCCCGTGAAGTCTGGGTGGCGGAGCAACTCATTCGCCGGGGCACGCCCCTGAGCCCCGACTTGTTTGTGCGCAAAACCTTGGCGCTGAGCCCCTCAGACCAGTCCTACCTCAGCCACCCCGACGACTTGCGTCATGTGGAGTTGATGCGCGACATGCCGGCAGGCAGTCCCATTCGCAGCTACGACATCAAGCCCACCTTGCTGGTCAAGCGCGGACAGCTGGTGCTGGTGTCCCTGGGTCTGGGCCGTGGCTTTGTGGTCACCGTTCGTGCAGAATCGCAGCAAGACGGGCGCATGGGCGAGCAAATCCGCTTGAAAAATCCGGAATCGGGTCGATTGTTAAGCGCAATGGTGACCGGCCCGAACACAGCCAAGGGGCTTTAAGCATGCTTTTTCATGACTTTTTGCCCCCTTTCGCACTTTTTCAAAAAAATCTGTGCCCCACGACTCAAGTTGTTTCAACTGGCGTCGATTGGTTCCAGGTAACGATAAAGGTATTCGTTCAGAAACGAGGTCATCATGACTGACAAGATCGCCAATCAAGCCCGCATCCTGCAATCCAGTGATGTGATGCGTAACAACCTGGACAAGCTCAAAGGACGTCAATCCGAGAGCGTGGCCAACGAGAGCCAGCCTGCGCGAGCAGAAAAGCCTCAATCCGGAGCCGACTCGGTGAAGCTGAGCAATTTGGAGCAAAAGGTCAAGGATCAATCCTCCTTTGACCGCGCCAAGGTGGAGTCCATCAAGGACGCCATCCGCAGCGGCAATTACCCGCTTGATCCGCGCCGCATTGCCGAGAACTTCGTCAGCCTCGAGCGCATGATTGACAACTGAGTTGACCATGTCGTCGACCCCTTCGACTGCCCCCGCTTCAGATGCACTCGACCAGGCTTTGTCCCTGGTGAACGTGCTGGAGGGCTTGTTGGATGCGGAATTTGAAGCCCTCAAGGCCCAGGATTTGGACCGCTTTGAGGGCCTGCTGGACCATAAAAACAAGCTGCTGGCGGAGTTGTCTGCCCTGAGCGGGGTCAAACAACCCGAAGATGCGGACGCCTTGGGCCCCGAATGGGCGGGCTTTCGCCAGCGCATGCTCGATTGCCGCGATCAGCATCGCCGCAATGAAATCCTGATTCTCAGAAAACTCGACGCCATCCGTGGCGCCTTGGACAGCCTGCAACTGGGCGGTTCGGGCAGCTCGGTGGACACCTACGATCGATTGGGCCAAATGCGTCGCGGCCGCCGTTTGCGCGAACACCAACGCGCCTAAGTCGACCCCTCCCTTCTTGCTGGCGCGGCCCAGGGCTCAGGCGCGCTTTTCGTCGCCGGGCTGCATGCCCTTGAGCCAATACACCCACGACAAAATCACCGCCACGGCCGTGAACAAGTGCTCGGGGATTTCCTCACCCAACTCCAAACGACTGAGCAAGTGGACCAACTGCGGGTCTTGCGCCACATGCACGCCTTGGGCTTTGGCCTCCTGAATGATCTTCAAGGCCCATTCGTCTTCGGCCTTGGCGGTCACCACCGGGGTGGGGTTTTGCCCGTATTCGAGGGCCACGGCTTTGAGGCTGCGTCGCATGGCGTGACCTCAGGCGCGGGTGTCGAGCCGATGGCGCACCGTGCTGGCGAGCGCATCGACATCGTGGGGGTGGGTGGCGGCGTAGCGGGGCCTGGGTGCTTGGTGAATCTGAAACGACTCCAGGTTCAGCCCAGCGCCTTTCAACTCGGCTTGCAACAAGCCCGCGTGGGCGCGGGCCCATTGCACCGTGTCGTCTTGCAAGGCCCACATCACCAATTCCACGCGGTGGGTGCTGCGAATGGTGGTGGCCAGCCACAGCTCGCCCAGCGCCGCATGCAAGGTGTGAATGTCCACCGAAAACGGGGGATCGTCGCCCGGCTGCTTGGGGGCTTCGCGGTGAATGTGCAGGTGAATGGGCTGGGCGTCGGTGAACGGCAACACCGCTTGCCAAGAAAACGCGCCTTTGGCCTGGGCCAGCAAGGTGTTGGCCCAATGGCCATCGAGCCCATCGAGCTGGTGGCGGGTGGGCTTGTCGCCCCAATTGGCCTTTTCCACCTGGGCGTCTTGCATCAGCCCCTCCAGCCAACGCCGCAACAGGCCGCGGGGTTCGGGCACGCTGGCTTGCCCCTGGGCCAAGCGCCGCTCATTGGGCACCAGCCACTTTTGCACCAAGGCTTTGAGGGCGTTGGGGTTGATTTGGGCCAGCGGCATGCCTTCGGCCAGCCAGGCTTGTTGCCAAGCTTGAAAGGCCGCCCAGGCCGGGGCGCCGCTGGGCGACTTGGCCATGAGCAAACCCATGAGGGCTTGGGGGTCGAGCGGCCGCGCCGACATTGCCTGCAAACGCGCTTCGAGCAACTGAGCCGCACTGGGCGGCGCTGATGGGGTCGCACCCGTTGGGGCGGCCGGTGTGCCGGTGCTGGGCGCGCCGTCGGCACGCGGCTGAATCAGCAAGGCCCAGCCACTGGGGCCCCGCACCACCCGCATGAAAGGGGTGTCGCCAGGTTTGAGCACCCAGCCATTGGGCACTTCAAAGGAAAAATTCTTGAGCCACAAGCGAACGGCGCCCGCTTGGGCATCGACCAAGCCTTTGACGACCTGGCCGTCTTTGAGGCCCAACTGCTGGGCCACGGCCGCCTCGACCCACAGGGCGCGCGCCTCCATGTTGGGCGCGGGCGTGGAGCGAATCACGCTGGCGATGGCGTCCAGTCCCAGCACGTGTCGCTCCTGAAGCGATCCCGATCAGGGAAAGCGAACCCACTTCTGGGGGGGGTCGTCACCGGCCACGCCCGCTTGTCCACCTGCGGCCACAAACGCGGCTTGCTGTTCCACCAGGTGCAAGTGGTTGGGTACACGCAGCGACGCGCCCGCCAACAAAATGGTGGGCTTGCCTTTCATGAAGGCCGCCGGGTTTTGGGCCCGCAGCTGGTCACGCAAGAGTTGGTCGCGCAAGGGGCTGTTGGGGTAGAAGCGCTTGACCAGGGCATTGAGGGTGTCGCCCTTTTTCACCACATAGACCTGACCCGGAGTTTCCTGGGCTTGGGCCAAGGCGCCGAGCGGCACGCTCAGGGCCAGCACCATCAGGGGGGAAGCAATCTTGGACAGCATGAGGACTCCTCGGGTTTCTCAGGGCATACGGGGCATGACAACCCACGATTGATGGGGGGTGGGCTTGGGCCCGGCATACGGCACGACCTGCGCGTCATTGTCAGTCAGGTCTTGAATTTGCACCAGTGCAACTTGCTCCAAACGCTTGGGGTCCCACTCGTCGCCCGGGCGGTAGCCACTGGGCATGAGCAACAACTGGTCACCCCGACGCAGGCCGTTGCGGGTGCCCGCAGGAATGCGCCAGCGGCGATCGGGGGTTTGGGTGAGTTCGTAACGCGGCGCCTGGCAGCGCAGGATTTGACCCAGGGCCTGCTGCGCTGCTTCCATGGCCACGCCCAGCTGTTGCTGCGTGTCAGGGTCCAAGCTGCGGGGCGAGACTTCGGGGTCACGCAAGGGCAGGTTCACCACTTGCTGGCGACTCCACCACACGGAGCCGCGGTGCTCATCGCGCAAAGACCATTCGATTTGATAGCTGCGCGAAGCGGCTTCACGCGGGTCGATGCGGCGCAGCGACAGCTGCAAGCGCAAGGCCGTGTCGTTGGAGGCATTGCCCAGCCAAGCCCGCTCGTAGGCGCCTTGAACGGCGGGCGGCTGAATCAGCACCATGTCTTGCGACTGCTCACTGCGCGGCCACAGATTTTGCTCAATGGCCACTTGCAAGCGGTGCATGTCCCAGCGCGACTGGGCACTCATGGGGCCTTGCCAGCTCAGTTGCCAACGCACCGAATGCTTGGGCGTTTGGGTGCCCAGGTTTTTGCGTTCGCACGCGGTTTCAATCAGGTCGTGAGACTGAAGCCAGGCCACGCGCTGCTCAGGGCTCATGTCGGCTTGGGGCGAGCGCTCGGCTTGGGGGGCTTGCGGACCTTGCACCTGAACGCCTCGCACCACCATGCCCGAGCGGAACTCGCTGCTTTGGCGCAACTGACCTTGGCCGTCCATCCACTGGGTGGCGGTCACGGCCACCGGCCGTTTCATGGCGGCCTGGATCAAGGCCTCGCGCACCTGATGCAAACGCTC
>Ga0172373_10003017_pt1 | contig 25083 bp, 27 predicted proteins | sample Lak10m_2_FD_114546 | JGI IMG/M metagenome (GOLD analysis project Ga0172373, IMG submission 114546) | Freshwater microbial communities from Kabuno Bay, South-Kivu, Congo - kab_092012_10m | ecosystem: Environmental > Aquatic > Freshwater > Lake | place: Democratic Republic of the Congo...
AACCGCCAAACGAACGTCAACATAGTTTTCGTCCTTGGTCAGCATTAGCGCCTCTTTGGGCACAGAACCGCCGGCATCGGTAATTTGCTCGCTGCCGCTACGGTAACCGACTTCGATATATCGCTGTTGCTTGACATTGACGATAGCCACCTGCTCTATCGGGGCAGGGATATGCCAGTGCAGGCCTGATTGAGTAATCGCGGTGTATTTGCCGAAGCGGGTTTCAACGCCGTGGTTCCCTTCATCGACAATATAAAAACCGCTTATCCCCCACAACAAAACAATCGCGCCCGCGGCAATAATCCCCATGCTTGTCATGGGCTTGCCGGATGATGACTGATCCGGGGAGCGACCGTCGCCACCGCCGCCACCGCCACCGAATATCTTACCTAATTTCTCTTGTAATGAGCGTATCGCTTCATCGAGATCAGGAGGCCCATTCTGGTCTCCCCGACCACTCCAAGGGTCTTTTTTATCGCCGCCAGGTTCATTCCAGGACATACACTACTCCGTATTGGATTATTAATTTGCTCATCCCGCAGGATACATTCAGCTTTCAGGCATGAACCACGCCGTTCATGTTTAACGAATGGGCTTTATTCTATCGTAAATAATCGAATTCTCATTGTTTAACTGGGAACTGCCTTAAAAAAGCGCCCGACTATTAAAGGATATCTTCAGTATGCACGCCTTTTAATAGCCCTAAATACTTGACATCCATTTTAATGACCAGGTCGCTCGCACCCAGGTCATCAATATGCTCGTCAATAATTTTTGCGCAAGTAAATAATTTCGCCCTGATATCCGCCTGGTCGGGCTTTAAAAAACAACGCCTGGTGACTTGCGTGTTGGAAAACAGTTCCGTTAAAGCCTGGCGGAGCAAGTTAACACCGGCGCCGGTTGCGGCGGACAGCCAGACTCTTAGCGGATTGCCTTCCTCGTCCCGGTCAATATGCGGGGCAATATTATCGAGCAAGTCAATTTTATTGAACACTTCAAGCTGCCGGATTTTATCGGCATTAATATCGACTAAAACCCGGTTGACCTCCGCCATAATTTCATCGCGGTCTTCGCTGTGGGCATCTATCACATGCAGCAATAAATCCGCATCACTGGCTTCCTGCAATGTCGACTTGAACGCGGCGACCAATTCATGAGGCAAATGCCGGATAAAGCCTACGGTATCGGCCAGCACAATTTCGCTGTTATTGGCTAATTGCAGGTTGCGCAAAGTCGGGTCCAGCGTGGCGAACAATTGGTCTGCGGTATAAATATCGGCCCCTGTCAGGCGGTTAAACAGCGTTGACTTGCCGGCATTGGTATAACCGACCAGCGAGACGGACGGTATTTCCGCTTTTTTGCGTTTGCTGCGGCCCTGGTGGCGTTGTTTGTCGACTTTTTCCAGGCGCTGCTGAATCTGTTTAATACGCAAGCCCAATAACCGGCGGTCGGTTTCGAGCTGCGTTTCACCGGGACCACGCAGGCCGATACCGCCTTTCTGGCGTTCCAAATGCGTCCAGCCGCGCACCAGGCGGGTAGATAAATGCTTTAATTGCGCCAGTTCAACCTGCAATTTGCCTTCGAAAGATTGTGCGCGTTGGGCAAAAATATCAAGGATCAGTCCGTTCCTGTCGACCACGCGCACACTAAGAAAATTTTCGAGATTTCTTTCCTGGCTGGGGCTTAGCGGATGATTAAACAAAACCACATCGGCGGAATAATTTTCTACGATGGATTTAAGCTCTTCAAGCTTACCTTTACCGACAAAATGTTTTGGATCAGGGCGTTGGCGGCTGCCGGTGACAACGTAGACAGGATCAGTTCCGGCCGATTTAGCCAGCTCTTTTAATTCCAAAAGATCTTCCTGTCCCGCATGAAATGTCAGATGAACAAGAACCGCTCGTTCACCTGAATCGGGACGATCAAACAATGAATAACCTCATACTAATAAACAACGTGTTACTACTTAAATACTATTCGTCGACCGGCTCTTCTTCATCGCGCATCATTTTTACCGCTTTACTCGGTACGATAGTCGAGATGGCATGTTTATAAACCATCTGGCTGACGGTATTTTTCAGCATGATGACATACTGGTCAAATGAATCCACTTTTCCTTGCAGCTTTATGCCGTTAACAAGAAAAATCGACACAGGCGTATGTTCTTTCCTGAGTGTATTTAAAAAATTGTCCTGCAAATTCTGGCCTTTTGACATCCGATTTCTCCTTATTTTTATAAAATGCTGTTTAAGATAACTGCAATTACCAGTCTATACAAATCATTATCGATTAAACTGAAGTATTCTTTTTTTCAATGGGTTTAATTTTATCAACAGATACGAAGACTTGCTCCTGTTTTATCGCTGTGCTTACCAGTTTGGCGATAAGGCTCCTGTATTCGTCATCAGCCAGACTATCTGCGGGTATAAGCAGCGCTTTTTTAGGGATACTCGTTAGCGCGGGTTTATCCAGGGAAGGCTTTTGCCGGCTTTCAAGATGCAAAAACAGTGCGTATTTTGTCACCACGGTTGACGGCAAAATACGGACAGGTTCAAGGCCGCCTTCACCCATGGACAACTCCCAACCCGAAGCATCGCTGTACTTAATAGTGTATCGCTCATTTTTCAGCCGCTTGACAAGCCTGTCGAAACAAGCATAGATTACAGCAAACAGGATGATTTTTACGGCGATCGGTAATGCGTTGGTTAAACACGCTGTCAATGCAAGTGCGCGGGCGATAGCGCTAACATACTGCAAGCGCACAGACGGTTTAGACTTTAACCATAATGGGGGTGTATATTTTTTTAACAAGTAAGGTCGTTCGTTGATAATCCAAGCTATCCTTTACGCGGTCACGCTTGCGGGTTTTCCAAATAGCTGGAATTTTGGATTTAAAAGTTTATTTATCGGTAAGTTAAGAAATATAGGATTTTTTGAATTTGGGGTGCGGAATGTCGGTTGAACAACTCGCGCCGTTAAATTTTCAGCACGAGTGCAAGCTTCGCCTAAAGCGCTTACTTTGGGTGCTTGCGCTTACAAGCGAAGCCTGCATTCCGGCGCTCAAGTAATAAGGTGCGTGTTCCTTATCAAGGCGCTTTGCCAGATTACCGGAGTATCCGTGAAGCCATGAGCGCTCAAGCGACGCATACCAAGGCGCGCGCGTTGGACAGCGAAATGCGGGGCGACTGGGATGCCATTTTTCAGGTTTTGGCACAACCGCAATAATGTACTGATTTCATAGACATGGAATTAGCGGTTCCAATTTTTGTAGCATTTTCGGTCAGGCACTTGTTATGGGGGCTGAATAATTACGTTGCCGCCACGTTGCCAAATCAGGGCGGCTTAATAATTGTTCGGCAAATTGCGCGGCTTGCGCCAAATGGTGCTCGGCGTTCGTACTCAGCTTTTCGCCAAGCTCAAATTGCTCGCCTTTGATGCTCAACAGGAAGCACGGTGGCGGCGTTTGTTTTTTAATGGCCAGGTAAACGGCTAACACCGCCGCCGGGGTCATCGCGTGCGTGGTGTAGCTTTTATCCCTGGCGGGTTCCAGTTCAGTGAAGTCAAAGGCCTGCCGGCAAGCGACGGAGGCATCGACAAACAGCACCAGCGCCCGATTTTCCAGATCCAGCGCATGTTCTATCTGCAACTGGAAATCGGACAGTATTTCCACGCCATGCAAAAGCGGTGTTGCATGGCGTTCGAGATAATCCAGTAATAACGGTCCCAACGCATCATCACCGCGGCTGGGATTGCCGTAGCCGAATACTAAGACCGGCTTAAGCATTATCCCGCTCTATTTCACCATTACTGTGTTTAACCAATTTGTCAATCAGGGTGCCGTCGGCATCGCGCAATTCCAGTTGCAAGGGCATCTTGCCGACCGCATGGGTTGCGCAGGACAAGCAAGGATCGTAGGCGCGAATCGCGACTTCCAGGTTATTCAATAAGGGTTCGGTCAATTCGCGGCCCGATAAATATTCGGCGGCCACCTGGCGTACCGATTCATTCATGCCCATATTATTGCTGGTCGTCGAGACGATTAAATTGGCTTTAGTGACAATGTCGTTTTCATCAATTTGATAGTGATGGAACAAGGTGCCGCGCGGGGCTTCGATGACGCCTATGCCTTCGCAGCGTTTCTCGCCATGCGCGACCAGTTCGCCGCCCAGGATGTCGGGATCATGCAGGAGTTCTTTAATGCTTTCCGCACAATGCAGCAATTCAATCAAGCGCGCCCAGTGGAAGGCCAGTGTGCTGTGCACCATCGCTTCCGTACCGTGAGCCTTAAATTCGACCCGCGCCGCTTCCGCCAGCGGCGTGTTGATGTAGTCGCAGTTATTGACCCGCGCCAAGGGCCCTACGCGATACCAGCCGTTTTCCTTGCCCAACGACAGTAAATAAGGAAATTTCATATAGCTCCACGAGCGCACTTCTTCATGAATATAATCGTTATAGCGGCAATAATCGACATGATCAGCGATGGTTTCGCCATTGGCGTTTTTCGCGCGAATGCCGCCGTGATAAAGCTCCAATGCGCCGTCCGTTTTGACCAAGCCTAAGTAATTGCTGCGGATTGTCGCAAATTCATCGTAATACGGCAGGTTGGCGCAATGGACTTTTTTGATCAGCGCCACCGAATCCGCCGCCCAAGCAATCATCTGGTCAATATCTTCGAGCAGAGTGTCACGTTCAGCCGTACTCAATGCTTTATTCATGCCGCCGGCAATCGCGCCGGTGCCGTGGATACGCTTGCCGGACACCATGCGTATTACTTCCTGGCCGTATTTACGCAATTTTACGCCCTGCACGCCGATGTCGGGATAGGCGCCCAACACGGCGATAATATTGCGTTTGCCGATGTCGCTTTCAAAGCCGAATAATAAATCCGGGCTGGATAAATGGAAAAAATGCAGTGCGTGCGATTGCAGGACTTGCCCGAAATGCAGCAGGCGGCGCAGTTTATCCGCGGATACCGGCAGGTTGGCCGGGTCAACGCCGACCAATTGGTCGATGGCCTTGGCGGCCGCCAGGTGATGACTGACCGGGCAAATCCCGCATAAGCGCTGTACCAATACCGGCAATTCCCAATAAGGCCGGCCCTGGATAAAGCGTTCAAAACCACGGAATTCAACGATATGCAAGCGGGCTTGCTGGACTTTGTTGTTTTCGTCGAGCAATAACGTGACCTTGCCGTGCCCTTCAACGCGGGAAACGGGGTCGACGACGATACGTTTTAAATGGTCACGGTTTTCAGCGGTTTCTAAATGTTCGTACATGGTTGTTTCTCGTGGTTGTTGATTACAAGTTTACGCCTGATACTGCCGTTAATTGCCAAGGGGAGTTTTCAAGCTGAAACCTGGTAAAGACCTAAAATTTTTTTTTGCTTTAGAAGCTGTTTAAAAACGTAGCGCACGCTCAGAACAAGGCGAAAAAGCAGTTGCTTTAAGCAGCTCTTTAAGTAAACAACGGCATTTGGCAACCGATACCGCATCATTCAATTGCTTATTTTTCATAGTGATGTTTGCAGCTCACGATCGCGTGAGAACTATGAAATCACGAAATCCCCGTCTTCTGTATTTCCGCTAATGCCGCCTTCGCCAAAAAAACCGAACGGGTCAAATGGTGCGACTTAGCGTAACGATCAATGCTTTGCAGCAAATTTTCCGGTAAGGAAACATTGATGCGTATGGGTTTTGTTGATAATCGGGAAATATCGACATCCACCAGCATCCATGCGCCGCCTTCGTAATCGGAGCTAGCGATCAGTTTTTCTAACGGGGTTGGCTCGGGTACAGCCATATCCTCACCTTCGCAATACACTTCAATCGCTTCTTGAATCGCATCGGGTAACGACTCCCAAGCATCCGCTGCCGAGAAGCAACCTGGAAAATCGGGGATTGTCACGCCATGCGCGTGATTTTTATCGCCGACATGGACATAAACGGGATACAGCATTATTTCCACTCCCAACCGGCCTGCCGGTAAATATTTTTTAATGTGCCTATTGCCAAGTCTTTGCGCGGATGGGGAACAACGACATGGCCTTGTTTATCAGGGTGTTTGAATTTGAAATGATCACCTTTGCCACCCACGTTACGCCAACCTTCATCGGTTAATCGCTTGATGGCTTCTTTGCTGTTCATGCTTCAACCATACACAATAATACACAAAAAATTTAATACTGGAATAACGCGAAGGATACTGAAGTATGCCTTGTCAATATCCACCATCAATCATAATGCACCAACTCATAATCCAACTCCGGCTCCCTGCCTTCCAACAAATCCGTCAAGAATTTCCAGAACACATCGGCGGAAGGCGGACAGCCGGGCAGGTAATAATCGATTTTTACGACTTCATGGATAGGGCGGACTTTGTCCAGTAATAACGGCAATTCAATATCGCTGGGTATCTGCGGGTTTTCGACGCCGATACCGTCGCGATACGCCTCATTCAGGCATTCTTCCAGCGGAATGAAGTTGCGCATCGCCGGCAGGCCGCCGTTGATCGCGCAGGCGCCGACGGCGACGAGGATTTTGCAGTTATTGCGGAATTCGCGCAGCGTATGCACGTTTTCGGAATTGCAGACGCCGCCTTCGATCAGGCCGATGTCGCAGTTCGTGCAGTGTTCGATGTCGGTGATCGGAGAGCGGTCGAATTCGACGTGTTCTGCAAGTTGCAGCATGCGCTCGTCGATGTCTAAAAACGACATGTGGCAGCCGAAGCAGCCGGCCAATGAGGTGGTTGCAACCCTGATTTTATTCGCCATGATGATGCTCCATTGCCAGACTGACTTCGTCGATTTCGTGATGATCGTAAATGCGTTGGCCTATCGGCACTTGATAACCGGTGCGCTTGATTAAAATCGCCCCGGTCGGGCAGATATGCGCGGCCTTGTCGTTCATATCCAGGTCGGTGTCTTTCAGCAAGCCGCTTTCTGAGTTGACGATCAGGTGCTTGTTAATGCCGCGCCCTGAAATCGCAAACACGTCCTTGCCGTCATGTTCCCGGCTCGCCCGCACGCACAGCGTGCAGAAAATGCAGCGGTTATGGTCGATCATGACATCGGGGTGCGATGCGTCCATTTCCCGGTGCGGATAAAACAGCGGGAAATGGTTGTCGAGCATATTCAAATGATAGGCAACGGCCTGTAGCTGGCAGTTACCGGTTTTTTCGCAGGACGGGCAAAAATGGTTGCCTTCGACAAACAGCATTTGCGTGATTTTTTGTCGGTCGTCATTCAGTTCTTTGGTGTTATTCAAGACATCCTGGCCTTCCGAGGCCGGGAAAGTGCAGGCGGAACACACCCGTCCGTTGACTTTGACGGTGCACAGTTTGCAACTGCCATGCGGCGTAAATTCAGCATGGTGGCATAGATGCGGGATATAGACATCCGCCGCCGTCGCCGCCTGCATAATCGTTTGCCCATCCTCGAACGGGATGGTTTTGCCGTCTATGGTGATGGTCTTAGTCATGTTCTGCCTCCGTCTGGGTTAAATGTGCGGCTGCGTCGTTACGCTGGGCCATGCGCCGTGCTATATCCAATGCGCCATCCAGGTCAAATCCCGGTTCATAGCTGATTTTTTTCAAGCGGCTTTGATACAGTTCAGGATAGCGTTCCAGCGTGCTTAGTATAGGATTGGCGGCGGTTTGCCCCAGGCCGCAGTGGCTATGGTTTTTGACCAGGCGGCATAACTCTTCTAGCGCGACGACATCGCCTGCCGAGCCGTGGCCTTCAACAATTTTATCGAGCTGCTTTTTCAGTAGCGACGTGCCGACGCGGCAAGGCGTACAAAACCCGCAGCTTTCATGCGCGAAAAAGTGCGTGAAATTATGCACGCTATCGAGAATATTGCGGCTGTTGTTAAAGATGATAAACGAGCCGCCGGTCGCGAGGTCTTCAAAGGCCAGCTTGCGCTGCAGTTCCTGGTTGCTGATAAATGTCCCGGATGGGCCGCCGATTTGTACGCCCAGCACATCGGTCGCGCCGCAGTCATCGAGAATCGTTTGTATCGTCGTGCCGAACGGGTATTCGTAAATGCCGGGGCGGCTGCAATCGCCGCTGATGCTGAGGACTTTCGTGCCTTTGGATTTTTCGGTGCCGATAGCGGCAAACCAGCTTGCGCCTTTAACCGCAATAGCGGCCGCGGCCAAAAATGTTTCGACGTTATTGACGACTGTCGGTTTGCCGAGATAGCCCTGCGTAACCGGATACGGAGGGCGGTTGCGCGGTATGCCCATTTTGCCTTCCAGCGATTCGATGAGTGCCGATTCTTCGCCGCAGATATAGGCACCTGCGCCCAGGCAGATTTCAATATCGAAATCCAGTCCTTGCCGCAGGATATTGTCGCCCAACAAACCGGCTTGCCGACGCTCCGCCAGTACGGTTTGCAATTTGTCGTAAAGGAACAGGTATTCGCCACGCAAATACAAGAAACCCTGGCTGGCGCCGATGATCGCGGCGCACACCGTCATGCCTTCAAATACCTGGTGCGCGTAGCTGTTCAGCAATACGCGGTCTTTAAATGTGCCCGGTTCGCCTTCATCGGCATTACAAATCACATAGCGTTGCGCTTGTTTTTGTGCGTCGACATCACAAAAGGCATCTTCTTCAGGCCCTTCGTAACATAGATGCCATTTCCAGCCCGTCGTATAACCGGCACCGCCGCGGCCGCGCAAACCGGATTGGTTGATTTCCGCCAGCGTTTCCTGCAACCCTCGGTTAAATGTCGCTCTAAGCGCCTCGCCCTGCGCAATCGGGCGCGCCAGCAACAGGCCGGGTTTAACGAGGTTATCGTCTACCTCGAATAATTCGCCCGGCCATTCAGCCAAGGGCTTTTGCTGGTTGATGAGGTCGGCAATCAGGTCTATGCGCGCGCGGTCAAGGTGCGTTAATGCATAGCCGTTGACCAATCCGGCCGGACCCTGATCGCAGAGTCCGGTACAGGACGTGTTATCGAGGCTGACCAGGCCGTCGCTACGAACCGCGCCGACGGCAAGTTGCAGTTTTTCAGACAGGTGCTGCATCAGGCTATGCTTGCCCAGCATCGCATCGGTAATCGAATCGCTGATTAACAGCTCGTATTGCCCGCGCGGTGTCGAATGGAAGAAGCTGTAGAATTCAACGACGCCGGTGACCTGTGTGCCGGGGATGCCGAGCAGCCCGGCCAGTTGATTGATCGCAGCTTCGGGGATGTAATGATAACGTGCCTGTATCGCCCTTAATATCTGCAATAAGCGCGTGGACTGGTAGTTATGGCTTGCCGCCAGGTTTTCTATAAAGACTTGCATGGCTTTTCCTTACCTTGTTCTATTAGGGGAGGGTTATTCCAGGAATACTTCTTTTAAATCAATCTCTAAATCGGGAAATAAAAACGGTGCGGCGATGTCGTCGCCGCAATACATCTTGAATAATTGGTATTTTTCCAGCTCGTCGTCCAATACGAATTGGTAAACCGCCTGCTCGTAAGGATAGACCAGCCAGTATTCCTTGACGCCGCTTTCCTGGTACAGCTCGTATTTAATCTGCATTTCTCGCTTGGTATTGCCTTTGGACAGGATTTCGATGATCCAGTCCGGCGCGCCTGAACAGCCCTGGGTATCCAGTTTGTTTTCATCGCAGATAATGCATAAATCAGGTTGCACCACGGTATAAATATCCCTGTCGGCAAGCACTGACTTTTTGCGGTTATATAAGCGGACATCGAAGGGTGCGGCAAAAACCTGGCAGGGCTGGCCTTTAAAGGCATTATAAAAAATGCCGCTTAGGCGTAATGAAATGCTTTGGTGATTGACATTGGGCGCGGGTGACATCAGCATGATTTTGCCTTTGATCAGCTCAAGGCGCTCTTCAAATTGCCAAGTTAAATAATCCGCGTAAGTATAAGTGCCATTTAAGTCTAATTGGGACAGCTGTGCGATAGTAGTCATGAGAGTCACCGGATTAAGCGCAAAAACAATCCTTATGTGGATATTCCGGCTTGGACATCCTTGATCCTTGCCGTTACTGCAATCAGGGCAAAACCTGCTCGCCGGCCCAAAGCTGGGCAATGGTTTCCCTGGCCCTGATTAAATGCTGCCGGGCTCCGTCGACCATGACTTCGGCGGCGCGCGGCCTGGAATTATAATTGGAACTCATGCTGAAGCCGTAAGCGCCTGCCGAACGTATCGCCAGCAAATCGCCCTGGCTTAATTTCAGCACGCGGTCTTTACCCAAAAAATCACCGGTTTCGCAGACCGGGCCGACGATGTCCCAATGCGTTTCAGGCGCGTCGCTGTGTTTATTGACCGGAATAATATCCTGCCAGGCGCTGTATAAGGACGGCCGCACGAGGTCATTCATCGCAGCATCGACGATAGCGAAATTTTTATTGGCCGTCGGTTTAAGGTATTCGACCTGTGTGACCAGGATGCCGGCATTGCCCGCGATAGCGCGGCCGGGCTCCAGCAGGATTTCAAACGAATCGCCAGCAAGGCGCGCTAACATGGCTTGTATATAATCGGCAGGTTCGGGCGGCTGTTCATCCTTGTAGCAAATCCCCAGCCCGCCGCCCAGGTCGAGATGGTGCAGCGTGATGCCTTCGGATTTAAGCGTGCTAACCAGGTCAAGAAGCTTGTCCAGTGCATCGAGAAACGGCCGGGTATCGGTAAGCTGCGAGCCGATATGGCAATCGATGCCGATGACCCTGATGTGCGGCATGCCGGCGGCACGGCGGTATTCGGTCAAGGCCTGGTTAATGTCGATGCCGAATTTGTTCTCTTTTAAGCCGGTGGAGATATACGGGTGCGTCTTGGCGTCGACATCGGGATTGACGCGAAAAGACACCGGGGCGATGACGCCGAGTTGTCCGGCCAGCGTGTTGATGCGATCCAGTTCGCCGCTGACTTCGATATTAAAACAGCGTATACCCAACTTTAATGCCGCGAGGATTTCATCCTCACGCTTGCCTACACCGGAAAAAACGGTTTTTTGGGCATCGCCGCCAGCCGTGATGACGCGTTCCAGCTCGCCTAATGACACAATATCAAAACCGGAACCCAGACGGGCCAGCACATTGAGCACGGCAAGGCTGGAATTGGCCTTGACGGCATAGCAGATTAAATGCGGATGGCTGCCGAAAGCCCGGTCAAAAGCCTGCCAGTGTCTTTCCAACGTGGCTCTTGAGTAGACATAGCAGGGGCTGCCGTATTGGTAGATGATGTCCTGCACCGCTACATCTTCGGCAAACAGTTCATCGTTTCGGTAATTAAAATAATCCATGTGTGTTCTTTTAAGGTGTCGTTTTTTTCGGTTCTATTGGCGCGGGCGATGCTTTATCGGGCAGGTAGAGCGGTCCAGGTTGTCCGCAACCTGACAGAATCAAGTTTAGCAGCAAAAACAGTAATAATTTAGAGGTTTTCATCGTATGCTTGTTGTTGTCGGGTGATGTTCATTCGGCATCGTGCTGTAAACATAAGGCGGTATTGATCCCGCCGAAGCCGATGCTCAGTGTCAGCGCATTGTTAATACGGTGCGCTACGGCACGCTCCCGCACCCAGTTTAGCGAAGGCTCGATCGGGTCGTCGAGGTTTAAGCTGGGGTGCAGCCGTGATGCCTGCATTTGCAGCAGGGTTGCAATGACTTCGACCGTGCCGGCTGCGCTCAGGCCGTGGCCGAGGATGGATTTGCTGGCGTTAATATGGGCGTGGGCCAGTCCGCAATGCCGGATGGCGCTGAGTTCCGTTTCATCGCCGATGATAGAGCCGGTCCCGTGCGGATTGATATAGTCGATTGCCTGTGCCGATATGCGCGCCTGTTGCAACGCTTTTTGAATGACCCGGATTTCGCCTGCGCAGGACGGGTCGGCATTGCGGTTGCCGTCCATGCCGACTGCCCAGCCGGTCAGTCGCGCATAGCTTGGCACGGCGGGTCTCATCATAGAAGCAGCGCGTTCTATCACAACGACGCCGCAGGATTCCCCGAAAATAAAGCCGTCCCGGCGCCGGTCAAACGGGCGGCAGGCTTGCGCCGGTTCGTTGGCGTAGCGGTCCGAACCCATTGCGCCCAGGGATCGCAAACTCTGGCATTCCCAATAGGAGAGGTCCATTAACGCCCCCATCGCGATGCAGGCATCGACCTGGCCGGATTGTACCGCCTGAATCGCCTGGAGTATCGCCAACTGGCCGCTGGCCGAAGCGCCGCCCGTCGTATAGGCAAACCCCCGTATCCCGAACTGTTCGCTGCACAGGCCGCAGACATCGCTGTCCATGAACGTCAAGCCATAGCTGGGCCGCACGAAACAGGCGCGGTCTCGATAACTTTCATGGCATTGCACGAGTTCGCGTTGCTGGAAATTGGAACCCCCGACCACGAGGCCGATACGTTCTGGCTCCAGCGCAGCCAGCTTGGCGTCTTCCCAGGCTTCATGCAGCGTGACCAATGCCGCTTGCGCCGAAAATGACGCCGTGCGCAGCAGCGCTTTCGACAGGGATTCGGGGTATATCAGCGCAGGAATTTCCGCGCCCAAAAAAGCGCTTGCGCCGGGCGGCGTGCCGTATTGGCGACCGGGGCGCTGCATCACGCCAAACGCATGTTGGCCCGCCATCAACGCTGAACTGAAAGCCGTTTTCCCTTGGCCGATAGCTGAGGTGACGCCGATGCCGGTGATCAGCAGCTCAGCTTGATTGCAGTTTTGCATGGAGCAAATCAGCCAATTCGCCGATATTTTTTGCATTAGCCAATGCCGTTAGCGGAATGCGCAATGCTAACGATTCCAGCGTCATCATGATGATGTCGGCGCGGTCCATCGAGTTTGCACCCAGTTCAGCCAATTGGTCGCTCCATTGAAACGGGTGCGCCGCCAGCGCCGGAATGATTTCGCGGCTATGGTTTGCAATGATGTTGAAAACGTCATCTTTGTTCATCTTCCCCCCAATCGGTGATGTCGGCTTGTCTCGCGTTATTATGCCGTATTCTGTTGCGAAAGGTATACGCTGGACACATACAATACAGCGCTTTGCCTTCGCAAGTCTCAGCCTGGCGTAGGGCGCGCCGTGCGCGCCTTATGCATCCAGTTTGTGCCAGACTGTTTTAGTCGCTGGGCGACAGCCATTGCCGCGACAAGGCCTGGTGCTGGTTGCGGTAGGGCAAACCTGGCCGTGCGCCCATTTGCGTGCAGCATAAGGCCCCGGCGATGCTGGCATAACGCAAGACATCGCGCCAGGCCATGCCTGCCGAGATGGCGGCGGCAAAAGCGCCGCGAAAAGCATCACCGGCCCCGGTGCTGTCGATAGCGCTTATCTGCGGTGCCGGCAGCTTGCCGCTATCGGCGCCGCGCCGCCAGACCAGGCCGCGCTCGCCCAGCGTTATGACGACAACCGGCGCCAGCACGGCGAGGCGCGACAATGCGCTGTGTTCATCGCCCGCATACTGCAACGCGAATTTTTCCGAACAAACCAGGTAATCGACTTTATCCATCAACGCCAAGGTGCCGTCGTGCAGCGAGCCGGCATCGAGCACGCTGGGGATTTTGCCGCAGGTTTGCGCGAGGAAATTCAATGCAAGATGTGGCTCGTGGCCGTCGAACAGCACGATTTTGGGACAACTGCCGGAAAAATTGACACTGTCCTGCGGTAAGGCCTTGGTTCCGCCTTTGTAATTAACCAGTGCGCGTTTCCCATCGGGTTTCACGAGAATTACCGACAGCGGCGTCGGTGAAGCGCCGCGCACGACCAGCCGGGTATCGACGCCTTCGGCCTGTAATTCTTTAAAATGGCTGTCGCCGTAAATATCGTCGCCCAGATAACCTGAAAAAGCCGCGCGGTATCCCAGCCGGGTAACGGTTACGGCGGCATTGGCGGCGGGTCCGCCGCCAATGCCGAGGAGTTTGTCGGCCGTTGTTTTTTCATCGGCGCCAGGATGGTGCGTTAGCGAGAATACCAGGTCGTAACTGGCATGGCCGATACAGAGTACGTCGGTAATTGTCGCGGGGGCGGATACAGGGCTAAGCATTTACAGCGTTTTCATACCCGGTTGATTACACAAAAATTCGGTAGTACCTGTTGGAGGTCAGGCCGAGCCTGAACTCCAAATTTTTCTCTAACTGTGGGGCGTGACACAGGAGCGTGGGAACGATAAGCGGCTATGGTGTGTTAAGCAAATCCTAAGAGCGATAGCAGGGAAGCGAGCCGTTTACAGCACGGTTATGCCTGGAACGCAGGCGTCATGCCATCAGCCTGGTCCAGCAGGTATGTAGAAGTCGGCAGGTTTTCTGCTTGTTTCAGCGCCTTACGCTGGCAAATAAAAAAACTGTTGCCGTCGATTTTTTTTGCCTGTTTTTTCGCGCCGGATGCCAAGTCCGCAATATCGACATGAGACCGACATTGGCTGGTTGAGCCAGGTTCTACAATGCCTACCGACAGGCTTATCAGCGGGAAAAAGCATTTTTCACCGGCCCTGTTTTCGGTATGGATGCCGCCGGCCTTGACATCACCGTCTCTGTAATAGGCGGGAACAATTTCTTCAAAGTGGGCCAAAATAGCCTTGCAGCGTTCCTTCCAGTCATTACAGGTAAAGACAACGATAAAATCATCGCCGCCGATATGGCCGACCAGTCCGTGATTTTCAGGAATATGCCCGATGAGCGTCTCGGCAACGGCTTTAATGATGTTATCGCCGGCACTGTAGCCATAGACATCATTAAACGGTTTGAAGTTATCCAGGTCGAAATAGGCGAATGCGAAAGGGATTTTGCCGGCCAGCAATTGGTTGATGCGTTCATTGATGGGCACGCTGCCGGGCAGTAGCGTAAGCGGGTTGGCGTGTTTGGCGTTCCTGATTTGCTGGCGGGTGATTTCTTCGAGCAGGTCCAGCACGGTGGCTATACCGGCATATTCGCCGTTCCGCGTAACGATAAAGGCGGGATCATGTTCCGTGGTTGATGTCAATTGCTGGCTGACGGATTCTAGCGGGATATTGCGGTCGATGCTTAGCGGGGTCTTGCTGACGAATAAATGTATCGGCTTCTTGCCGTACAACTCCAGTCCGTAGCGGCTGGAAAACAGTTTGGAAAGAAAGCGGTCCCGGAAAATAATGCCCGAGGCAAAGTTATTGTCTACCAAGGGCACAATGGTTAATTCATTATTGTGCTGGAATAAGCGCATGACTTCGCTGATCGCGGTTTCCGATGAAACCGGGGTGATGAGCCTGGCGATATGGGATGCCGTCGTTACGTTATACGGGTTGGTCTGGCAATGATCCGGACGGCTGTTGACCAGCAGGGCGCTATCGATCTTTTCCAGCGGGATAATCGTCGGCCGGGCGAAATAATAACCTTGCGCATGCGTAATGCCTAGGCTTTCTATCGTCTTGAAGTCATGTTCCGTTTCCACGCCTTCGGCAATAATATTGCAGTTGAGCGAGTTGGCTATATTTTGAATCGAGCGTACAAAATTGAGCTTGATGGGGTCTTCATGAATGCCCTGTATGAAGTGTTTGTCTATCTTGACATAGTCCGGCAGTAATTCCGACCATAGCCTTAACCCTGAGTAACCGGCGCCAAGATCATCCAATGCTATTTCAAAGCCCATGTTCCGGTAATGCGTGACGGCATCGCGCATGAGCAGGTAATTATCGGTCGGTTGGTTCTCGGTCAGTTCAATGACGACCGATTTTGGATCGAGGCCGAACTCCTTAAGAAATTTAAGCGTCATGCCGTTTTTGAAATCCGGTTGCAACAATACCGATGGGCTGACGTTAATGAAGAGCTTTTTGTTAAGGTTCAAGCGAGCATAGCTTTGTATGCTGAGCTTTCGGCAGGTGAATTCAAGCGTCGTGCTTAAATTAAAGCGTTCCGCGGTATTGAACAAATTGAACGGGCTGTGTAGCGGGCTGTCGGAAGGGCCGCGTATCAATGCTTCGTAACCGATGATGTCCTTTTGTATTAAGGAAACGATAGGCTGAAAATGCGGGGTTAGTTTTTCGCCATCGAGGACTTTGATTAATTCGTCGTGTAAAACTGGCATCGGCATGTTTGCTTGATATTCAGGGAACCACAGGACAATAGGTATTATTTATTGCAACAATGTGACAAGAAAAAAATATCTGTGATTTTGAGACGCAATCGGCTATTAGCGATTTTGGCCGGACGAACTCAGTATAAACCCAGTTGTAATTTAGCCACTTCCGACATCCTATCCCGCGACCAGGGCGGGTCGAGGACCACTTCAACATCGACGCCGGCAACACCCGGCAGGGCGCGGATGCACCTTTCCACATCGCTTTGAATAACAGGTCCCATGCCGCAACCCGGCGCCGTCAGCGTCATCATGATGTGGACGTCATGCAGGCCGTCGCCTACGGGTTCCACATTGCAGTAATAAACCAGCCCCAGGTCGACGATATTGACCGGGATTTCAGGGTCGTAAACCGTTTTCATGACTTCCCAGCAATTTTTTTCCACCGCGGCTGCGCCGGTTTCCGACACCAGGGTATGCAGTTGGCGAGGCTCCTTGCCCAATGCGTCGGCATCGTTGCCGGCTATGCGCACCATATGGCCATAGGCGGTAATTACCGTGTAGTTATCGCCCAGCGCCTGGTGGATCGTCACTTCCTCGCCCTTGGGCAAGGTTCCTGTTGCACCGTCGGGAATCGTGACGATATTGACATCCCGTGTTAAAACAATGCTTTCTCGTTCAGCCATATCAATTCAGTTTACAAGTGGAAAGTGCGGGCGTCGACAGCTTGGCCGGTTACGCCAATGCTCTGCGGGCCGAATAGGTACAAATAGGCGGAGGCCAAAGTATCCATGCCGGGCAGCCTGGATTTATCTTCCGCCGGATAAGCGCGCTTTCTTAACGGTGAGTCGACAGGGCCGGGGATTAATGTATTGACCCTGATTTTGTTGGCGGCTTCCAGTTCTTCGGCCAAAATTTTGGCAAAGCCTTCCACGGCGATTTTGGATACGCCGTAAGCGCCCGAGTAGGCTTTAGCGGTTCTCACGGATGAGTCTGATGTAAACACGATGGAGGCTTGCGCGCTTTTTTGCAATACCGGCAACAGCATGCGGCTGAGCAGGAAAGGCGCGTTCAGGTTGACATTTAAAGTGTGTCCCCAGTCCTTGGTATTGACTTGGGCGATAGGCGTAAATGCCGTGAACTCCACAGCCGAATGCAGCAGGCCTTGCAGCGCCCCGTATTTTTCATCGATCCTGTCGGCTAATTCCCGGTAGTCGTTTTCATTGGCCCCGGCCAAATCGAAGGGATACATAATCGGTTCCGGCGCGTTTGCCGCGACGATGGCATCATAAACGGCTTCCAGTTTGGCGATGTTTTTGTCCAGCAAGATAATATGCGCGCCGTGCCTGGCCAATGCCTGCGCTGCGGTGCCGCCCAGGCCGCCGCCGGCGCCGATAATTAAAATAACGTCGTTTTTTAACGGCATAATGCTGAATTTATCCAGGTTGAGAGCTGTTTCGGGGAGGCTATTAACGCATCGGCGCCCCAGCTTTCAGGACTGTCCGTGGGTTTGAGATAACCGTAAAGAGCGGCCAGTGTCTTCATCCGGGCATTTTTCCCGGCGGTAATATCATGACTGGCGTCACCGATATAGACGCATTCGAGCGGATTGACCCCGGCCTGTTTGCAGGCCGCCAGCATCGGCTCAGGATGCGGTTTCGGGTTTGCCGTGCTATCGCCGCTGATAATGCAGGCGGCCCGGTCGGTCAGCGCCAGCGCGGCCATCAGCGGATTGGTGAAGCGTTCCCTTTTATTGGTAACCACGCCCCATTTCAAGCCTTGCGCTTCAATCAATGCCAGCGTTTCGACGATGCCGTCGAAAAAAACGCTGTGCTCGGCAATATTGCGCTGATAGCAATCGAGCATGAAATCCAGTATTTCGGCCTGGCGCCTGTCGGATACGCTGTTGTCCAGGCTTTTCCTGATCATCGCCGCTGCGCCGAACGAAATAAACGGCTTGACGGTTTCCGGCGGAACTGCGGCGAAGCCGTGATGGTTTAAGGCCTTGTCCAGGCAGGCCAGCAAATCGGGCGCGGTATCTACAAGCGTACCGTCGAGGTCGAATAGTACGCAGGATAGTTTGAAATCGAGTGGCTTGAAACCGGCTGATTTGAAATCGATCGACATAAATGCTTACTCGGAACGTTTAAAGGCCGCAATGTAATTGACCTTAATGTCTTTACCGAGACTAAAGCGTTTCGTGAACGGATTATATTCAATCCCCACCATGCCTTGTAATTCGAGGCCGGTCGACCGGGCCGCCTGGCTTAACTCCGACGGTTTGATAAAGGTTTTAAAACTATGGGTACCCTTGGGCAACATTTGCAGGACTTGCTCGGCGGCGACAATGGCGAGTAAATAGGCTTTGGGCTGGCGGTTCAGCGTCGAGAAAAACACCATGCCGCCGGGTTTAACGAGCTTCGCGCAAGCTGAAATGATGGCGCCGGGGTCGGGGACATGCTCCAGCATTTCCATGCAGGTGACATGATCGAAGCCGGCCGCTTGCTGTTCCGCCAAGTCTTCCGCACTGATTTTCCGGTAATGCGCGTTGACGCCGGATTCCAGGCCGTGCAGGTCGGCGACATCGACAAGGTCGGCACTGAGGTCAATACCCATTGCATCGGCGCCGCGCCTGGCCAGCGCTTCGGTCAAGATGCCGCCTCCGCAACCGACATCGACGATGCGCTTGCCTTCGATATCGGCATAGCGTTGGATAAACTCGAGGCGCAACGGATTAATATCGTGCAGGGTCTTAAATTCGCCTTGAACATCCCACCAGCGTTCCGCCATTGAGCCAAATTTGTTGATTTCGTGAAGATGTACGTTTTGTGTTGCAGTCATCGTGCTAAGCCGTAGATTAGGTCGCTATAGTTTACTGTATTACTAGGTTATTCGTCACACACGTATTGCTTGAGCACCGTATTGATGTGAAAACATATCAATGGACAAAATCCTGCAACACGGTAAAATTGCCGGGTTAAAATGCGCCTTAATCCTACTGAAACAACATCTCGATGGCAACTATTACCGTATTGAATGGACCGAATTTAAACCTGCTCGGCGTGCGCGAGCCTGGGCATTACGGGAATAAAACGTTGGCGGATATAGAAACGATGCTTGAAAAGCAGGCCGCCCAATTAAAGCACCAGTTGGCTTTCCACCAGAACAATGCCGAACATGAGGTCGTGGAGCTGATCCACCGGGCTTATCGTGACGAAGTTGATTTTATCATTATTAACCCTGCTGCATTCACGCATACCAGTGTTGCGATACGCGATGCAATGCTGGCTACCCAAATCCCCTTTATAGAGGTTCATCTATCAAACATCCATGCCCGTGAACCTTTTAGAAAATATTCCTATTTCTCAGATATTGCCAAAGGCGTTATTTCAGGATTGGGAGCAACCGGATACGAACTGGCCTTACTGGCCGCTCATCAGATATTAGCCGAGAGACAAGCCAAGAGACTATAAACATGGATATTAGAAAAATAAAAAAACTCATCGAAATTATCGAAGCATCGGACATCGCCGAACTGGAAGTTAAAGAAGGCGAAGAATCTATCCGCATTAGCCGTTATTCCACCGTTTCCGCTTCTGTCGCCTATGCGCCTGCGCCTGCCGTTGTCCCGGTGAGCGCGCCTGCGGCGGCAATCAGCGAGGAAGCTGCGGCAATCAGCGGGCATGTCGTTAAATCGCCTATGGTCGGTACGTTTTACCGCTCAGCATCACCCGGCACGAAAACTTTTGTAGAGGTCGGCCAAGCGGTGCAGTCAGGCGACACGCTGTGTATTATTGAAGCGATGAAAATCCTTAACCAGATTGAAGCGGATGCGAGTGGTGTGATCAAGCAAATCCTGGTTGAAAACGCCGAGCCTGTCGAATACGGCCAACCCTTATTCATCATTGAATAACACGAAGCAACGAGGGATTCATGTTCGATAAAATCGTTATCGCTAATCGCGGTGAAATCGCGTTACGCATTTTGCGCGCCTGTAGGGAATTGGGTGTTAAAGTTGTCGCTGTCCATTCCGAGGCCGACCGGGATCTGAAGCACGTTCGCCTGGCCGATGAATCGGTCTGTATCGGCCCTGCGGCATCGGTCGACAGTTACCTGAATATTCCCGCAATTATCAGCGCCGCCGAGGTCACCGATGCGGAAGCTATCCATCCCGGCTACGGATTTTTGTCCGAGAACGCCGATTTTGCTGAAAAAGTCAAACAAAGCGGTTTTGTATTTATCGGCCCGGATGCAGAAACCATACGCCTGATGGGGGACAAGATTTCCGCTAAAAACGCGATGATCGCGGCCGGCATCCCTTGTGTTCCCGGCAATAATGACCCGCTATCCGATGATAATAAGAAGAACCTGAAGCTCGCGCAAAAAATCGGCTACCCGGTTATTATCAAGGCCGCGGGCGGAGGTGGCGGTCGCGGTATGCGGACCGTGCATACCGAAGCGGCCTTGCTGAATGCGATTGCGATGACCAAAGCCGAAGCGGGCAGCGCTTTCGGCAATGCCACCGTGTATATGGAAAAGTTTCTCGAAGACCCGCGCCATATCGAGTTCCAGGTAATGGCCGATGCGCACGGTAATGCAATACATTTAGGCGAGCGCGATTGTTCGATGCAGCGCCGTCACCAGAAAGTCGTCGAAGAAGCGCCCGCCCCCGGCATTACCGAAGAGCAGCGCCGCTTCATCGGCGAGCGTTGCGCGAAAGCCTGTGTTGACATCGGCTATTTAGGCGCGGGTACGTTTGAATTCCTGTATGAAAAAGGCGAGTTTTATTTTATTGAAATGAACACCCGCGTCCAGGTCGAGCATCCGGTTACCGAAATGGTGACCGGTTTTGACATCGTGAAGGAGCAATTGCGTATTGCCTGCGGCGAATCGCTGTCGATTACGCAGGCGCAGGTCAAAATCCAGGGCCATGCGATTGAATGCCGTTTGAATGCCGAGGACCCGCAGAGCTTTATGCCGTGTCCAGGCAAAATAGACCAGTTCCATATGCCTGGCGGCCCCGGCATCCGCTGTGAAACGCATATCTACAACGGCTATAAAGTGCCGCCGTATTATGATTCGATGATCGGTAAGTTGATCGCTCACGGCGAAACCCGTAAAAGCGCTATAGCCCGCATGACCACAGCCTTAAGCGAAATCATCATCGACGGCATTAAAACCAATATCCCGTTGCAGCAGGAGATTATGAACGATAGCGCGTTCGCCGCTGGCGGCCAGAATATCCACTACCTGGAAAAGAAACTGGGTATTTATTAACGGTTTGTGAGGATAAAGACCGCGAGGTTTACGGTCCTTCCCCTCCTCGTGTCTTCATCGGGCGCGCCGTGCGCGCCTAACCATCCAAGTCACGGATACGCCAAGGCGCGCGGCGCGCCCTACATTACGCACAGAGACTCCCATCATGGCCTGGCATCAAATTTCCGTTATTACCGATGAAAATACCGCGCCTGGACTGGCCGATTTTTTTAGTACCCTGGGTGCGGTATCGGTCACTTACATGGATGCCGAAGACGAGCCGGTTTACGAACCCGCCATCGGGGAAACAAAAATATGGCGCAACACGCAGGTTATTGCGTTATATGAGCTGGATGCCGAACCTGAGCTGGTAAAATCGCTGGTTTATGCGCGATTCGAGCCGGCAGGCCTGGCGGGCTGGTTGCATGAAGAGGTTGCCGACCAGGAATGGGAGCGGGCCTGGATGGAATTTTATAAGCCGATGAAATTTGCCGATAAGCTTTGGGTTTGTCCTAGCGGCCAGGAGCAAGTCGAACCCGGCGCCGTCTGTTTAACGCTGGATCCGGGGCTGGCTTTCGGCACCGGTACGCACCCGACGACGGCGTTATGCCTGGAGTGGCTGGCTGCTCACGATTTAACCGGTAAAACCGTGATCGATTACGGTTGTGGCTCCGGTATTCTCGCGGTTGCGGCGATATTGCTGGGAGCAACAACAGCCCACGCGATCGACATAGACCCGCAGGCATTAACGGCGACACAAGATAATGCGCTGAAAAACAAGGTCCAGGACCGTATCGCATGCCATCTGGCCGGGCAGTTTGCGCCTGTGCAAAGCGACGTCGTGCTGGCTAATATTCTTGCCAAGCCGTTAATTGATTTATCGGCCAAGATCAGCGCGTTGCTGGTGCCGGGAGGGCAACTGGTGCTGTCCGGCATACTCGCCGAGCAGGCGGGTTCGGTGCTCAAGGCTTATCAGGCTGAAATCGACTTCAAGCCGCCGGTACAGCAGGAAGACTGGATCAGGCTGGAGGGCTTAAAGCGTTGACGCGATGTTTACCCGTTGCCCTAACTGTCGACAACAGCGCTCACTGACGGCGGAGCAATTGCGCGTCAGCAGGGCCATCGTATTCTGCAGGCGCTGTTCGATAAAATTTGATGCGCTGGAATTGCTCAGCGACACGGCATCGGATGAAGTCGGCGATATCCCCCAAGCAACGGTTTTGCCGTGGGAGCGGCGGCAGCGCAGCCCATACTGGAAACTGGGGCCGGCTATCGGTATCGTGTTGCTGCTCGCACAGCTCGTCTACTTCGAAGGCAATGCGCTGATTCAAAATACCCGCTTGCGCCCCGCTCTTGCAATGCTGTGCCGGCAGCTTGGATGCCGCTTACCCGATTACAAAAACCCGGATGAATTGATTGTGCAGGTTACATTGACGCCATCCGGGCAGCATTATGTTGTCACTGGGCTTATCAATAACCAGGCGGCTTTTGCGCAAGCTTATCCTGGCATTAAGCTGACGCTGCTGGATTATAGCGGCAATCCTTTTGCACGCAGGGTGTTTCAGCCGCGCGATTATGCTGACGGCATCACTGCGGCAAAGCCCGTGATAAACGCCGGCGTAACGCAGGCAATCCACCTGGACATCGCAGCGACCCAAAACCCCATTGGCGGCTATACCTTTGACATACTGAATTAAAAATGGCACATCCGGTAATTTATTTAAAAAAGAATGAAGACAAGCGCCTGCGCAAAGGGCATTTGTGGGTTTTCAGCAATGAAGTCGATACGCAGCGTTCGCCGCTGGACGCTTTTACGCCCGGCGACTTGGCGCAGGTACACAGTGCGGACGGCAAATGCCTGGGCACGGCTTATGTCAATCCAGCGGCGCTGATCTGTGCGCGGCTGTTGTCCAGGAAAGCCAACCTGAAATGCGGCGCCAATTTTTTTAAGGAACGCCTGGCTACCGCGTTGAGCTTGCGCGAGAAGTTGTTTGATAAACCTTATTACCGCCTGGTGTTCGGGGAAAGCGACGGCTTGCCCGGTCTCGTTATTGACCGCTTCGGGTCCGTACTGGCGCTGCAAATTACGACGGCCGGCATGGAATTGCGCAAGGAAAGCCTGATTGCGGCCTTGATTGAAGTGCTGGCTCCCGAGGCAATCGTGCTGAAAAACGATAACAGCCAGCGGCAACTGGAAGGCCTGGGCCTGGATTCCGAAGTCGTTTACGGCACAATCCCGGCCCCGCTCATTATTGAAGAAAATGGCGCGCGGTTTAGAATCGATATTATCGACGGGCAAAAAACCGGCTGGTTTTATGACCATCGCTGCAGCCGTGCACAATTGGCAGGCATCGCAAAAAACCAGCGGATACTGGACCTGTTTTGCTATACCGGCGCCTGGGGGATACCTGCGGCCATTGCCGGCGCCGCGGAAGTGACAGGTGTGGACGCCTCTGAAGGCGCGTTGGCGTTGGCACAGGAAAACGCCGGCCTTAACGGGGTTGAAGACGGCATGCGCTTCGTGCGTAGCGATGTATTCGAGTATCTCAAGCAGGCGCGTTTGGATAACCAGTTGTATGACATCATCGTACTGGACCCTCCGGCGCTGATTAAGCGCAAAAAAGATTTCAAGCAAGGTTACGAAGCGTACCGGCGCTTGAATCATCTTGCCTTACAGGTGCTGTCAAAAAACGGTGTATTGGTTTCGGCTTCCTGCTCTTTTCACCTGAGCCGTGACAACCTGCACGAAATATTACGCTCGTCAGGGCGGCATATAGACCGTCACCTGGTGTTTTTTGCCGGCGGCGGGCAGGGGCCGGATCATCCGGTAGACCCGGCTGCGCCTGAAACGGAATATTTAAAAACCTTTTTCTGCCAGGTTTCCGGAAGTTTATAAAGTCATTGAGGCATCTTTATGGGCATAATAAAATATAAAGGAACTCCAGGATATAAAGAAGCCTGCGCACTTTGCGGCCAAGCCGTAGAAATCCAAGGCTTTACACTTGCGGGCATTGAAGGCATACAAAAATTTTGCTGCGGGGGTTGCCTGAGTATTTATCAACTACTTTATGAAAACGGCAAATATACAACTAAAATCGACCCACCTAATAATGAGGATATACAAAAATGAAAGCCTGCGAAACGTGCGCCAGCCGGGTAGAGATCGGCAAACATCATAACCAAATGCCGGTCTGGCAAAGAGCGGTCGGCATGGTCCTGGTTTACCTGCCTATCCTGACGCTGCCGTTCGTGATTTTGAGCGCCTATACGACCTACTGGCATTTGCGTTTTGTCGGTGCAAAAAACCTCAAGACCTGGGGCGATTATCTTCCCGATCGCGCCAGCTACCGCTACACCTATGAAAACCAGGTTACGATGAAGCCGTCTTTTAAAGCCGCTTTATCGAAATACAAATGGTTTTGGATCGCCAACTGCACTTGGTATTGTCCGTACAGTGTCGCGCTGTTCGAATGGCATGCCTACCTGGTTAAAGTCGTCGAAAACTGGTGGTGCCCTTTTGGCCACGATAAAAAAGAAACCTACAGTAATGCCCCGATTGATAAATCATTCTGGCATATCTACCCCGCCGATGTCGTCAAGCTGACAGATGAAGACCGTGATAACCCGATTTGGAATGATTCGGCTGATTCATGACCCGGCAACAATATCCATGCGCAGATGACACAAACGCACATTAATAACGGCTTGTTTTTAGGCGATTTCCAAGAATGAATATACCCAAATCGCGGAGGATTTTTGTTCATTTTCAAGGCGTAAAAATAGGCGCATAGCGAGCTATGTAACTATTTTTACAACGCAGAAAATGGACAAAAA
>Ga0172373_10003019_pt1 | contig 25074 bp, 16 predicted proteins | sample Lak10m_2_FD_114546 | JGI IMG/M metagenome (GOLD analysis project Ga0172373, IMG submission 114546) | Freshwater microbial communities from Kabuno Bay, South-Kivu, Congo - kab_092012_10m | ecosystem: Environmental > Aquatic > Freshwater > Lake | place: Democratic Republic of the Congo...
CCGGTGGTGGCTACGTTGGAAGAGCTCAGCGAGGAAGCCCTGGTTCGCATACTCAGCGAACCGCGCAATGCGCTGGTCAAGCAATACAAGAAGCTTTTCGAAATGGAAGGCTGCGAACTGGAGATTCGCGACGATGCGCTGCATGTCATTGCACGCAAGGCGATGGAGCGAAAGACGGGTGCCCGTGGTCTGCGGACCATCCTTGAACATACCTTGCTAGATACCATGTATGAGCTTCCCTCGGCTGAAAATGTAATCAAGGTCATCATCGACGAGACCGTGATAAAGGGGGATTCAGAGCCATTTCTCGTCTACGAGACGGAGGAGAAACAGCGCGCCGCGGGTGAGTGACGGGGCTCTGCTTCTTGCGACAAAAAACCCGCCGCGGCGGGTTTTTTTGCGGGTTCAGCTTGTATTCATGCATGACTCGCCCATATCCTGCTTCAACCCTCCCAATTCTATAGATCAAGGATCAATGATGGAAAACAATTCAAGCGAGATTGTGGCGCCGGAGAAGCTGATCCCGGTACTTCCCCTGCGAGATGTGGTGGTCTACCCGCACATGGTCATTCCCTTGTTTGTCGGCCGGGAAAAATCCATTCTCGCCCTGGATAACGCCATGCGGGACAGCAAGCAGGTACTGCTTGTCGCCCAAAAGGAAGCCGAGGTGGATGACCCGGGGTTCGATGATCTCTACAACGTCGGCACGCTCTCTAACATTTTGCAATTGCTCAAGCTGCCTGACGGAACCGTTAAGGTGCTCGTCGAGGGCGCAGAGCGCAGTGTCATCGAACAATTCCATGAGGTGGATAACTGCCTTGTTGCCGCGGTGTCTCCCCTGATCGACGAATTGGGTGCGAACGAGCAGGAAATGGATGTCATGGTCCGAACGGTGGTAAGCACCTTCGATCAATACGTGAAGCTGAACAAGCGGATTCCGCCGGAAGTCCTCAATTCGCTGGCGGGTATCGACGACCCCAGTCGATTGGCGGACACCATTGCGGCGCACATGACTATCAAAATCGATGAGAAGCAGTCAGTGCTGGAGGCGCCTCAGATCACCCAGCGCCTGGAACGGCTGATGACCCTCATGGAGGGTGAGGTCGACATGCTGGAGATGGAAAAGCGCATCCGTGGCCGCGTCAAGCAGCAGATGGAGAAGAACCAGCGCGAGTATTACCTTAATGAGCAGATGAAGGCCATTCAGAAGGAACTGGGTGACATGGACGACGCGCCCAGCGAACTTGATGAGATGGCGCAGAAAATTCACAAGTCCGGCATGCCCGCGGCTGCCCGGACCAAGGCGGAAACGGAACTGAACAAGCTCAGGCAGATGTCTCCCATGTCGGCCGAGGCCACGGTGGTCCGGAATTACATCGAGTGGATGGTAGGCATGCCATGGAAAAGACGGACTAAGGTCAATCATGATCTTGCTCATGCCGAGAAGATACTCGAGACCGAGCATTACGGTCTGGACAAGGTCAAGGAACGCATACTTGAGTACCTTGCCGTGCAACAGCGTGTCAGGAAGCTCAAAGGGCCCATTCTCTGTCTGGTTGGACCGCCCGGGGTAGGAAAGACTTCATTGGGTCAATCCATTGCCAAGGCCACCAATCGCAAATATGTCCGCATGGCGCTGGGCGGTGTGCGCGATGAGGCGGAAATTCGGGGACATCGTCGCACCTATATCGGCGCCATGCCGGGCAAGGTGCTGCAGAACCTGAGCAAGGTGAAAACCCGCAACCCCATGTTCATGCTGGATGAAATCGACAAGATGGCCATGGACTTCCGTGGAGATCCTGCATCAGCCCTTCTGGAGGTGCTGGATCCGGAGCAGAACCACACGTTCAACGATCACTATCTTGAGGTAGATTTCGATCTCTCGGACATCATGTTCGTGGCGACCGCGAACACGCTGGACATTCCCGCGCCGCTGCTGGACCGGATGGAGGTCATCCGACTGGCGGGTTATACCGAGGATGAGAAGCTCAATATCGCCTTGCGCTATCTCATCCCCAAGCAGATCAAAAATAACGGCCTCAAGGAAAGCGAGATTTTGATAAACGAAGCCGCTGTGAGGGACATCATCCGTTATTACACCCGGGAAGCCGGGGTTCGCAGTCTGGAGCGCGATATTGCAAAGATCTGCCGCAAGGTCGTTAAAAGCCTGTTGTTAAAGCCCGCTTCCAAGCGGGTCAATGTGACCCCCAAGAATCTGGAGGATTACCTCGGCGTGCATCGTTACCGCTATGGCCAAGCCGAGGAAAATGATCAGGTCGGTCAGGTAACGGGGCTGGCTTGGACCGAGGTCGGAGGCGAGTTACTGACCATCGAAGCCGTCATCATGCCGGGTACCGGCAAGCAAACCTACACGGGCAAGCTTGGTGAGGTTATGCAGGAGTCCATTCAGACGGCCATCACTGTGGCCAGGAGTCGCTCGGAATCATTGGGTATCGATCCAACCTTCTATCAAAAGCAGGATGTGCACATCCATGTTCCGGAGGGGGCTACGCCCAAGGATGGGCCCAGTGCCGGCATCGGTATGTGCACGGCCTTGGTATCGGCCCTGACGGGAATTCCGGTCCGGTCCACCGTGGCGATGACGGGTGAAATTACCTTGCGCGGCGAGGTGCTGCCCATCGGCGGTCTCAAGGAAAAGCTGCTGGCTGCCCATCGTGGTGGGATTACCACCGTGCTGATTCCCACGGAAAATGAGCGTGACCTTGTGGAAATTCCTAAGAATATCAAGCAGAACCTGACAATTGTTCCGGTTCGGTGGATTGATGAGGTACTGACATACGCCCTGCAGCGAGAGCCCGAACCGATTCTGGGGGGTGGCAAGACCGAATCAACCGGGGTGAGCAAGTCGCCCGTGGCGGGACCCATTGTTGCGCACTGAAAGTGGTTCCACACCAAGGGTGTCAGAATGCAGCCCGAACAACCTGAAACCCGCGTAAATCGCGGGTTGACACCAGTTTTAGTGGACTGCTAAATTGACCCACATGGTTTTGAGAATGGGCGGGGAGCGATGCGTGTAAGCATCGGCCGACTCTCATCCAAACCAGTTCGAAGCGTTAACACGAAATCTCACACTTTACAGGGGGATCCATGAACAAGGCAGAATTGATCGAAGCGATTGCCGATGCGGCTGACCTGACCAAGGCTGACGCAGGACGCGCGTTGGACGGTATGGTAAATGCCATCACCGACGCACTGAAGAAGGGAGACACGGTGTCACTGGTTGGGTTCGGGTCCTTCCTTGTAAAGGAACGCGCCGCTCGTCAGGGACGGAATCCGCAGACCGGTAATACGATCACCATCGCCGCTGCAAAAATTCCCTCATTTAAGGCTGGCAAAGCCCTCAAGGATGCTGTAAACTAGCCAGCTTTCCAGGGTGCTTAGCTCAGCTGGGAGAGCATCGCCCTTACAAGGCGAGGGTCGTAGGTTCGATCCCTACAGCACCCACCATTTGGAGCGGTAGTTCAGTTGGTCAGAATACCGGCCTGTCACGCCGGGGGTCGCGGGTTCGAGCCCCGTCCGCTCCGCCAAAAATAAGAAAACCCCGCCATTTACAGCGGGGTTTTTTTTTACCATCATGCCCCCTTAATGGTCAGGTCCTTGCAAACACTTTAATCCATACTCTGCAGGTTATTAGCTATGCTTCAAGCGATTCGAGATCGTGCACACGGTATTTTTGCATGGGTGATGTTGATCGCGATTGGTGTTCCCTTCGCGTTGTGGGGAATCCAGAACTACATTGACACGGGCAAGGAAAAACCGGCGGCGGTCGTTGGGGATCGCGAGATTTTTGACCGGGATGTCACTCGAGCGTATGAACAAAGTCTCAATAATCTGGTTGGGATCGATGATCTTGACGAGAAAATGCTACGCAAGCAGGCTCTTGAGCGTTTGATCAGTGAAGAAGTGATTATTCAGGGGGCGGAAAAGCGCATGCTGTCAGTCTCGGATACCGAGGCACGAAGTTTCATTCAGGCGCTTCCCTATTTCCAGACTGAAGGCAAATTCGACAAGGAAAAGTACAAGATAATGCTGTCGGCTCAGGGTATGAGCCCAGCTGAATTTGCTGCACGGATCCGACGGGCCTTGATGAGCGAACAGTTCCAGCATGGAGTCGTTGACAGCGCCTTCGTTACCAAGGGGGAAATGGAAACGCTGATGCGGCTGAAAAATCAGGAAAGAGAGATTGAATACGCGTCAATTGCACTTCCTGCCATTACCCGCGCATTCGATGATGCGGAAATCTCTGCCTACTATCAGGCGAACCTCTCCGATTTTAGGAATCCAGAGCGGGTTTCGGTCGAATATCTCGCGCTTAACTTCAACGATATCGCCAAAGGTATTGAGGTTAGCGATGAAGAATTAACCAAGTTATATGAGGAACAAAAGGGGAATCTTGGAACCCCGGAACGTCGCAAGATCAGCCATATCCTTGTAACAGCAGCGGACACTAGCGAAGGCGGGCTAAAGGCCGCTGCGGAAAAGGCATCGGGTATCCGTGAACGCATTCTCAAGGGTGAAGATTTTGCCAAGCTCGCTCAGGAACTTTCAGGGGATCCGGTATCAGGAAAGGCTGGGGGAGATCTCGGATTTCTGAACAAGGATGCCCAGGAGGAAGCGTTCACCAAGGCGGCCGAAGCACTCCAGGCGGGTGAAGTTTCGGAGCCAATAAAGACTTCATTTGGATACCACCTGATTAAGGTGACTGAATTGATTCCGGCCAAGCAGAAGTCGTTCGAGGAGGTCAAGGAAGAGCTGCGCAAGACAGCACAACGCAATGCCGCGGAAACCCGGTTTTATGACCAGGGGCAAAAACTTGCCGAGCAGACCTTTGAACATCCGGGTAGCCTCGACAAGGCTGCACATGCGCTGGGACTGACGGTACAGCAAACAGGTCTGTTTACCCGCGAGCAGGGAGACGGCTTGGCGGCGGAAGAATCCATCCGCAAGGCGGCATTTTCCGAGGATGTGCTGGGTGGCCATAACAGCGAACCAGTCGAGTTAGGGAATGAAAAGGCTGTGGTTCTTCGCATCAAGGAGCACCAACAGGCATCCGATAAACCTATGGCGGAAGTCAGGGAAGCCATAGTTGCCAAGTTGCGTGATCAGGGGGCTCGATCCGAAGCGCTCAAGCGGAGCCAGGAACTGCTTAAAACCGTCCGCGAGGGAAAATCTCTGGGCGAAGCGACCAAGAGTCTGGGGCTCCAGACCACGAGTACTGGTTTTGTGCGTCGCGAAAATGACAAGTTGCCACCAGAGTTGCTCAGCGCGGCCTTCAGCGCCGGACGCCCCGCGGCAGGAAAAGTGACTGTGGGAGATGCGGCACAGCCAAACGGGAGTCAGTGGGTATTCACTGTCAAGGCGGTGAAAGATGGCCCTGTGGTAGCCGCTGACGCCAAGGAGCAGGAATCCTCTACCCAATTCATGACGCGTTCAGGCTCCCAGCGTGAGTTCGGGTCCTTCGTGGAACGGCTGCGCGAATTGGCTGACGTAAAGATCAACAACAAGGACGGTTAAAGCCCGCATAGAAGTAGATGGCTTAAACCTGGGCCCTGCAGCCCTAGTGGCAGCAGGGCCTTTGTTTCCTGATGAATTACTCTGGCTGACCATCTTCCAGCCAAGAAAAAAATGTGGTGTAGGCGACTGCAAGCAGAGTCGTTCCCAGAAAAATACCCACGAACCCCCAGGCCAGCATGCCGCCTACCACCCCCACCATGATCAGCAGGAAGGGAAGTGGACTCGACAAGCCGATGAAGTAGGGCTTGATGAAATTGTCCATCAGATTGATGGCGATCCCCCAGACCACGGTAAACGCCGCCCAGCCGTTCTGATCGATATGCGACAGCCACGCGGCGACGGGAATCCAGATAATCGCCGTGCCAATCTGCATCACGGCGGCCAGAAAACACACAAGTCCTAAAATCGTCGCGGCTGAAATGCCTGCTATGGCGAAGCCTATCCCCGACAAAATGGCCTGGATGAGCGCAGTGCCGATGACGCCCAGTGAAACGCCACGGACCGTGTCGGCTGCTGTACGGGTTGCCTTGAGAGCGGAAGATCCGCCGATTCGCTGAGCCAGCTTCTCGGCCATCGCCGTCGCTTGCTCGCCATAGGAGTACAGTAACCCCGCCATCACAACGGCCAGCACGATGTTGATGGCATTCAGTGCCAGGCCAGCGCTACCGTGCAAAAGCCATTTACCAACAGTTGTCAGCAATGGTCGAATTTTGGCCGGATCCAGTAACGCCAGCCATTTCCCCTCGCGCCAGTCGGCGTCCAGGCTTTCACCCACCCAGGGAAGATTTGCAAGCCATTCGGGCGGTTCGCCGCGCAGCCATTCAACCAGGCGTTCGAAGAGCGTTTCCACGTTGGGTGCGTGTTCCGTAATCGCACTGAGTGCCAGAACGGCCGGTACCACGAAAACCAGTAGTTGCAACAGAGTCAGCAAAATGGCCGCGAGATTTCGACGACCTCCCAGCCATCTCGACAGGGTCAGATAGTAAGGCCAGGTCGAAAGCGACAGAATCATCGCCCAAATAAAGGGCGGAATGAATGGGGCGACAATCTGCAGACAGGCATAACCTAATCCACCAACCAGCAACAACAGAACCGCACGTTCGATCAATTTTCCATCGTTCAGGGGATTCCTTATGTTCATGGCTTGCTGGTCTCCAACTTGAGTCTTGCGTTTCTTGGGGCCGATCGGTGTGGGCGCTGGCGCATCTTAATCCCCCTGTAATCGCAGGGCTTCCGATGGAACAATGCTGAAGGTTTCCTCGTCGGCATCGAAGACGATTGCGGCTTTTCCGCTTGCAAGCTGATCGCGAACCTGTCCAACGCGCAGTGACAGTGTGGCTTCAAATTCGCCATAGTCGGTTCCATCTCGGGTAACGAACTCCTCAAGCATGGCTGTCAACGTGTCAGTCTCCAGAGACCGGTGGGGAATGATGACGAGATTCATGGAAGGTACGAATCACCCGGCATGTGGTCTTATGTGGGAAAGCATGAGTTCGGCAACCCTCTTCTTTGCTGGATTGAGCACTAGTTACCCTGTTTTAGGGCTTGTACTGGCGCGGTAGCACTTGAGGACAATATCTGCCGAGAATCCTCCGAGCAGCTCCGATCGGCCAAAAATGACGGTGCCCGAATAGAGCTTGGCGATATTCCTGATCAGCGAAAGCCCCAGCCCGTGCCCCTGATTCTTCTCATTCAGCCACATGCCGGGTGTAGAGAGTAGCTTGAGTTCCTGTTCAGGGCAGCCGGGTCCGTCGTCCTCAACCAGGATTGAGAGCTTCTGCCCCTCGTAATGGATGATGAGCCGGACGGTCTGTTTGGCCCATTTGCTCGCGTTGTCCAGAAGGTTACCCAATAACTCCAGCCCGTCCTGACGATCGATCAGGAAATCCAAATTTGGGACATTGATGTCATATCGAATGCCCTTGTGACGATAGATGGAATTGAGTGCCCGGACCATGTTGTCCAGCTCCCTTGATGGATTGAAACCGGTCTCATCGGAGGCGGCGCCCGCCAGTTGGGCATTTTTGAGTTTGTACTCTATGGCCCTTTGGATACTGGTGGCGTGAGTGATCAGTTCATTCTTTACCTCAGGGGAACTGGCAAGCGCCGGCTGGTTGGCGAGCTGTATGATCGCAGAGAGCGGGGTTTTCAGGAGGTGAGACATGGAACTGATCGCGCTTTTCGAACGATCCAGTCGTTGTGCGGCCAGATTGACCAGTCGTTGGATTTCATACGTATCCGTCTTTGATGATTTTTGTCCTTCCGGTCTTGTTTTACCGAGAACCACCTCTTCCAGTTCCTCCTGCAGTTCATCAAGTGGACGCAGCAAGCGGCGGCTGATCAGCCAGAATACTCCGAGACCGATAGACAGTAGTGCGACATTCACCAACGCCCCTTCATGCTTTATCGACAGGAGTGTGCCATCAATCTCGCTCATCTCCAGACCAGTACTGATGGTTACAGGTAGCCCCCGGATGACATAACCCTTGGAGAACACCAGAATGGAGTGATCGGTGGCGCTGGAGAGAGTCGATTTCTGGCTCAGCCCCTGGTCAAGCGCGGGGGTGGGAAGGGCCGCATTGCCCAGTGATGGCGAATTGAACTGCTGTTGGCCATATTGAGGCTGGCCAATGAGTATGGAGTAGAAGCTGTGGGGGTTGGCCTTTGTATAGAGGCTGGCAGGGGGCGCATTTTGCAGTTTGGCCTTATATCGATCATCCACCGATATGTTTGACAGAAGCGCATTGCAATCATCATCAAGTTGAGCAAGGGCCTGGTTTTCTGCGAGCCGTGTCAGCGCAAAGCTCGACCACAGCCAGGTACCAGCCAGCAGAATGGTCAACAAGAGGGAAAATACAAGAAGAAGTTGAACCTTTAGGCCTTTCATCTGCTGAACCGTTGAGTTCTAGTCGGAGTATTGGGAGGCTATCGACAGACAACTCGCATAGGTTGCCTTGAATGACTCCACTACCAATGGGTCGAAATGGGTGCCGCTGGATTGAATGATGAAGTCAAAGGCCTCTTCATGAGACCAGGACGCCTTGTAGACGCGTTTTGAGATCAACGCATCAAAGACATCCGCCAGCGCCATCAAGCGGGCAGAAAGCGGAATATCCTCGCCAACCAATCCGTCAGGGTACCCGCTCCCGTCCCACTTTTCATGATGATGTCGCGCGATCTGTTTGGCATAAGTCACATGCGGGGCAGCCTCGGCATGCCGTTGTTCAACCATTTCCAGGGCTTTTGCTCCCAGTGCCGAATGGGTTTTCATGATCTCCCATTCCTCGGGTGTGAGCTTTCCCGGCTTGAGCAAAATGCTGTCCGGAATTCCGACCTTGCCTATGTCATGGAGGGGTGCAGAGTGTGCGATCAAAGAGATGTTGGACTCGGAGAGTTGATTGGCATAGCGGGAATGGTTCCCCAGCCAAATCGCCAATGTACGAACGTATTCCTGAGTGCGAAGAATATGCTGGCCTGTCTCGTTATCGCGGAGTTTGGCGAGTTCGGCAAGCGCATCGATGCTGAAGTGCCGAGTCTCTTGAAGCATCTCCTGCCGTTTTGCGACTTCTGCCGAAAGCTGCAGATTTCGCTCTTTCAATTCATCAGCGGTCGTTTTCGAGACCGTGCCATACGTGCGTTTGATAAGAGCTTTGATCCGTGCAAGTAATTCCGGCGTGTGGAAGGGTTTGGCAAGATAATCATCTGCCCCAGCATCGAAGCCATCCACCCGCTGTTGCCAGGCGCTGTTGGCGGTCAGAATGATGACCGGCAGCTCGTTGCCCGCAGATCGCCAACTTCTCAGCACATCCAGCCCCAGCTTCCCCGGGAGTTCCAGGTCAAGAACGACCAGATCAAACAGGCGCGATGCGCCAAGGGATTCACCGCTGAGGCCATCGCCGGCCAGAGTTACACTGTAACCCGCTGCAACCAAATCTCGTTGAAGACCTGCCGCCAGGGAAGGGTTGTCCTCCACAATCAGTATGCGCATGAATACCCGGCGAGGAACGGTGTTTGGACAGTTGAACCTGAGTTAAGCCTGAGGCTGACGGTCATTGATCGGCATAGAGTTCTGCGATTTCCATGAACTCGCCCTGCAATTCGAGAAAAGCCTCGACAACATCGGGATCAAAGTGCTTGCCTCGACCCTCCTTGATAATTTCCGCAGCTTTCTCGGGAGAGAGTGCGGGTTTGTATACCCTCTCGGATATGAGGGCGTCGTAAACGTCAGCCAGAGCCATCAAACGTGCCGATATGGGAATGGCTTCACCGGCCAGCCCTTCCGGGTACCCTGAGCCATCCCACTTCTCCTGGTGGCTGTAAGCAATTTCCTTGGCAAATTGCAGGAAAGGAACGGTGATTCCCAGCTCGTGTTCTGCCTGCATGATGGCATCCCGGCCCAGAGTGGTGTGGGATTTCATGATCTCGAATTCCTCCGGTTTCAGTTTGCCCGGTTTCAGAAGGACATCATCTGGAATGCCAACTTTCCCGATGTCATGCAGGGGTGCCGATTTGAAAAGCCTTTCAATGGTTTTGTCACTGTCCAAAGCCGCCATAAATCGGGGGTGTTTGCGGAGTTTATTGGCCAAAAGCCTCACATAATGCTGTGTCCGCCGAATGTGATTGCCGGTTTCCTTGTCACGCGTTTCCGCCAGAGACGCCAGAATATGAACCGTCACATCCTGGATTATTTCAATTTCCTGTGTTCGTCTTTTAACCTCTGTTTCCAGAAAGGCGTTCTTATCCCGCAGAAAATCCTGGACCACCTTCATTGCCAAATGGGTCCTGACCCGGGCCAGTAGGATAGGGGGGCTGATGGGCTTGGTGATGTAGTCCGCAGCGCCCAGTTCCAATCCCCGAGTTTCGTCGCCCACTTCGGCCTTCGCGGTCAAAAAGATAACGGGAATATGTTGGGTTTTAAGATTGTTTTTGAGTTTCTGGCATACCTCGTAGCCATCCATTTTCGGCATCATGATGTCCAGAAGTATCAGGTCCGGAGGGGTGTCTGACCTCGCAATCGTGAGTGCCCGCTCACCGCTGTTGGCAACCCGAACCCTATAGTTCTCTCGTAATAGGTTGCTCATCAGTGTCAGGTTGTCGGGGATATCGTCGACAACAAGAATACAGCGCTTATCAGGGTTATCTGTTGCCTCTGTCATTGCACCGCTCGCCCGGAAGCAACAGGATTGAACGCGATGACCGAGCCTGAGCAGTGCCCCTCGTGATCAAAAAGAGGTAGTGTCCGATAGCTGACTGCAATCGACTTGGCGTCCTTGCGCCACAACACATCATGGTCAACAAAACGCGCTTGGGCATCCTGCATGGTTAGTATCATGGGGCATTCCTCCTGCCGGTATGAACTGCCATCCGAGTGGGTATGGTGAAGCTTCAGATGAGCGGCCTGACCGATCAGTTCCGTAGCGTCATACCCGAGAAGGCGACAGCCAGCGGGATTGATGAAGGCGAGCTTGCCTTCAAGATCCAGGCTGAAAATTCCCTCTGTCATCCCGTTCAAAATACTGCGTAGATTTTCCTCGGAGTGACGAATCAGGTCAGTGTCATGCAGTTCTCGTCGCTGGTAATCCATATTGGCCAGATTCATGACGACCAACTGTTCCAGGTCCTCCAGCAGTTCCATATCTTCCTGGTCAAAGTGACGAAACGCCGCCAATTCCAAAACGCCATACAGACGATTGTTCAACAGAAGGGGCCGGATCAGCAGGGCCTCGGGGGTTGCTGACCCGGTTGCAGAGCGAATTCGCAGATAATCCTCAGGAGGCTTGTCATATTGCAGTGGAAGCTTGCTTAGTGCGCATTGACCGGCAAGACCCTCGCCAAACCGCGTTTGTTGTCCCTTGTATTTCGGACCCATGCCATACCCGCCTGCGCAAGTCAGGCAGTCCCTGCTCTGATCGACGCAATGAAGCAGTCCGCAACGAATATCCAGAAAATCGGCAAGCCTCGAAAAAAGAGTGTTGGTGAACTGATCAAGATCGTGCGTCTGCTGGAGCGCCAATGAAAACTCGCCGGCTTGGCGCTTGATTTGCCGCTGTCGGTAAACCCTTTTTTCAAGGCGGATAAATTCTGCAAATGACCGTGCCAGATCTCCGACTTCGCTGGGGTCATTCTGGTAGCCGACCCCTGTTTGCAAATGCCTGGACAACTCCTGCTTGAGTTGTTCATTCAGATCCATCAAGGGCTTCACAACCCGACGCCGGTAAAAGCCGATCAGAAGCATCGCTATGACGAGAATGTTCAGCATGACCAAAGCGTGGGAAACCCATCGAATGAGGTCTACCTGCTGTTGGGCTATCTCGTTTTCTCGTGACAGGCGGTTTCGCAATGTTTCGCGGAATAATTCGATAGGTTGATAAATGGACGCAAGGGCGTCCTGATAAGCCTGCCCGTAAACCAGATCAACGGCGAGTTTCAGGTTGCCTTCTTCACCCGCAGCAAAGGCGCGTTTTTCCAGGCTGATCAACTGGTCGGAGTGGGACTTTGCCAGCGTTATGAGATCGAGTTCTTCATTTCTGATCCCGATTGACTGCAGGCCGGATACCGCCAGATCCCGGGTGCGCGTGACGTTTTGCTCCTGCAGAAACGCTTGCTGATATTTGATGTTACCTGTGGCGGCAAAGGCCCGGACACTTGTGGTCAGACTCTTGGACCCCGCCAGAAGCTGGTCGGCCAGGTGTAACGAGTCTTCGCGTCGCCGAGTCGTCTCGTCCATGATTCCGACGTAATAATCGCTGAGCAACATGCTTGCCAGGATCAGTATGGACAGCCCCGCATGTCCGGCGATCACCAGTTGATTGACCTTGACGATACGCATGGAGGTTGAGAGCCGGTCTGATGTTGATTTTTGTGGAAGCGCTTCGATTGTCCTTATGCCTCAGATGAAGGCAGGCTGATGCCGAGTCGGGCGGCTTCGGCGACTAGCACTTCACGGGCTTCGGGAAAATCGTATTGTCCGATATGCTGGCTTAGGCTCGCGAAGCCAGATTCACTCAGACTTTGCTGCAACAGACCTCCGTGTGATTCGAAAAGCTCACAGGCCTCCGGTTTGTCGCTGGCCAGAAAGCCGCCAAGCTGAATCAGTACCTCAGCCAACTTGGCTTTATCGAATGAGTTCTGGGGGACGAGGGGAGCTTCTGACGGCAATGCGCGTTGAATCTGAACAAGCAGATCGGTCAGTTCGCGCGAAAAATCAGTCAGAAGCCGGGCTATCTCGGGCGGTTTGGCTTTCTCCCGAATAGAGCGTTCAAGTTGCTCGGCGCAATTTTGCAAGACCGTAGCACCCATATTGCCAGCCACCCCCTTGGTTGAATGGACGAGACGTTCAGCCGTCTCATGATTCTCGGCGGACACGGCCTGCTTCAGAGCCTGCACGGTCCGGGATTGGTTGCTGACAAATTTTCGAAGCATCTTGAGGTAGAGCGGTCGTTTGCCCAGCACCCGTCGTAGTCCCAGCTCCACATCCAGGCCCGGGATTACAGGCAGGTCAACCTCCTCAGAGGCTCCAGGATACGCGGAATCCCCGGGCACGGGATGATTCTGGTTGGACGAGGGAGTCGTGCTGCCTGGAATCCACTTCAGCAGAGTATTGAATAGAACTTCCGGATCAATCGGTTTGGCCACAAAGTCGTTCATGCCGGCTTGCAGACATTTATCCCGGTCCTGCTGCATGGCGTTAGCCGTCATGGCAATGATGGGCAAGTCTCGATATTGGCCGGCCTCACGTATCTTCACGGTGGCACTGATGCCATCCATTAGCGGCATTTGCATATCCATGAGGACTGCGTCGTAAGGGCGCGCCGCCAGTTTATCCAGGGCTGCTTGGCCGTTTTCAGCAATATCGACTGTGAACCCGGCTTCCGTCAAAAGATCTCGGGCGACCTCCTGATTCAACTCATTGTCTTCTGCAATCAGAACATGGCCGCCTCTGATTGCAGCAAGGCAATTCCGAAGATCCCCGGATGACTTTGGCGATTCAGACGATGTCTGGGGCTCTGATCGATCTTCACCCAGTAGGCGCATAAGAGTGTCGAACAAAATCGAGGCGTTCACGGGTTTGATCAGGACATCCCGGATTCCAGCCTCTTCGGCGTCACGGAGTACCTCTTCTCGACCGTAAGCCGTGACCATCACCAGAATTGTCGGATGGTTCAGGTCGAGTTTCTGTATGGCTTTGGATGTCTGGATACCATCCATTCCCGGCATGCGCCAATCTATGAAGACGATCTCATAGGGAGTGCCTTTTGCCTCCATTGCCTCGATGGTTTCAATGGCCTCGGGTCCGCTGGGCGCTTCATCAACCACAAATGTCATGCTGGCGAGCAAGTCACCCAAAACCTGACGGGCTATCGCGTTGTCGTCGACAATAAGAACCCTGCGCCCACGAAGGTCGGGACGAGGTATCAGTTGAACCGGTTTTTCATGGGTTTTTTTCAAACGGGCGGTAAACCAGAAGTTGCTGCCTTGACCTGGTTCGCTCTCAACGCCGACCTCACCGTGCATCAGTTGAGCCAGTTGTCTTGAGATGGCCAGACCAAGTCCGGTGCCACCATATTTGCGGCTGGTTGAACTATCCGCTTGCTGGAATGACTGGAACAGCTTGCCGATCTGTTCCTTGGTCAAGCCGATGCCGGTGTCCCTGACGCTGAAGCGCAGCAGTAGGTCTGTCTCCGTTTGCTCCTGGATGGTTGCCGAAACCACAATTTCACCTCGTTCAGTGAACTTGACGGCATTATTGGCATAATTGATCAGTATCTGACCCAGCCTCAGGGAATCGCCGCAGAGGCGTCGGGGGATTGCGGGGTCAATGTCGAAGATGAACTCCAGTCCCTTGGTCGAGGCTTTTTCACTGAGCAGGTTGGAGACATTATCGAACAGCCGGTCGAGATCAAAATCGGTGTCCTCAATGGTCAGCTTACCGGCCTCAATTTTGGAGAAATCCAGAATGTCGTTGATTATGCTGAGGAGGTGCTGACTGGAGAGTTGTATCTTGTGCAGGTAATCCTGTTGCTTGGGTGTCAACTCGGTGTTCAGGGCCAGATGGGCCATGCCAATGATGGCATTCATGGGGGTCCGGATTTCATGCGACATGTTGGCCAGAAAGTCCGACTTCAGTTGGGTCGCTTCTTCGGCTAACTCCTTGGCATGGTGCAGTTCGGTGACATCAAATACCCATCCGAGAATGCAGGGTTTGTTCTCGTAGGTCACATGAACATAGGAAGCCAGCACGTTGATGCTTTTTCCATCCAGGGTCGAGGCATTCAATGGATAATTCAAAACATCCTCACCTTGATCCAACCGCTTTTGTATGGCGTTGAAACTGGCGATATCTTTGTAGAGAATTTGGGGGTCGAAGCTGATCAGGTTTTCCGGATCAGCATGAATCAGCGACGCATAGGATGGATTGGCGTAAATCACCTTGCGTGTTTCGCAATCTACAATGCGGACGGCCACCGGACTTGAGGCCAGCATGAAGCGAACCTGGCGTTCGCTTTCCCGAATCCGGTTTTCCGCTTCCTTTCGCTCGCTGATGTCCTTTACGGACGCACAGGCATTGTCCATTGCGCCTGAAACGCCCGGCAGCAGTGACAGGCTGATTTCCACCGGAAACTCCTGACCATTCTTGTGCACCCCTGTCAGTTCTACGCCATCTGCCAGCAGACGGTGCGATTCGCCCCGCATGAACTGTGCTCGCTTGGATGGATGAGCCGAGCGTACCGATGAAGGCACCAGGCATTCGACCTTTTGTCCGATCAAGTCGTCCTTGCCATAACCGAAAATCGCCTCGACCTTCGGGTTGGCCAGAATTATGACCCCGTCGGCATCGGTTACCAGGATGCCATCCGGGGCTTTTTCGATAATCCCGCGGTACCAGGTTTCCGTTCGACGCAGTTCAACCTGCTGCTCATCGAGAAGGGTTGCCTGTTCGGAAAGTTGGTGGGTCTGTTGCTCAAGCCGTTCGGCTTGCTGCCGGGACTCCTCAAGCAGGCGTTGCGTTCGAATATTGCGTTCAAGAATCACCAGATTCATGGCAACAATGGGAGCCATTTCCTCCAGCAGGGTCAAATCCCTGTCGCTGAAATGGCGGAACGCAGCAATCTCCAGAACGCCAAGAACACGTTCCTGATGCAGGATGGGCATGACCACAATGCTCGTCGGGACTGCTTCGCCGAGGCCAGAGCCAATTCGGATATAGTCTTGGGGAGGATCGATCAGAGTGATCGGCGATTTTTCCAAAGCGCACTGGCCAACCAGCCCCTCTCCCAGCGCAAAGGTTTGTGACAGAGTCTTGCGCTCCCGATAGCCGTAGCTCGCCAGCAGTCTCAGTTGATTGGATTTTTCATCGAGAATGTAGAACACACCATGCCCCGCATTCAGGAGTGGGGCGATATCCGAAATCAACTCTCGACCGAGTTCGGTGAAACTGCCGGACTCCTGAATGCCGGAACCGATGCGACTGACATTGGACTTGATCCAGCGTTGTGCGTCCATGCTTTGGCAGACGCCCTGCAGCACCTTGACCGATGAGGCCATCCGACCGAGTTCGTTGGGATAGTCAGTATAAGGAACCATGATCTCCAGAGCGCCGTTGGCCAGGGCTTCGATGCTCTCACGCAACTTGTCTTCCGGACGCTTGATCGAGAGACTGAGAAGGCCGCTGATGCCGATGCTGCCGCACAAGGCGACAATGAGGAGGATCAGGGCATTCTGCTCGGTTGCACGGAAATCTCCCGTGGCTTCTCTGGCGACTTCGCCGGCCCGTTCTATCCGGTTCTTCTCTGCGCGCCCAAGGCTCCGGTCGAGCTGATCAAAAATTTCCTTGAGCCTAGCTTCCGTTGGCCCTTGAATGAGTCTGCCATTAAGGGCCGAAACCTGCTTGAACTCAGTTTGACAGAGTCGGAGGTCATCGATGACATCATCCAATATTTGCCGGTTTTCGGGACGAATCACATGTTCCAGCGCAGCGAGGATTTGTGAGTGAACTTCCGTAGCGGACTGTTCAAAGTGAGCTCGCGCTATTTCCCGGTCTTCTGGGCTGCCGGCGTGCAAAGTCGCGTTCGCAGAGTACCTCGCCTCGATCATGGCGGCTCTGGCATCCTTCAGGTGCACAATGCTGGGTACCATCCGCTCATGCAGGGCCCGGGCTTCATCCTTGACGATATCGAGACCCCTCAAGGTCTGAAACCAAAGCAGAAAAATCAGGGTTGCGCTTAATCCGAAGCCAAGCATCAAGCGAGAGGTCAGGCTAAGCCGTTCGAGTTTGCTCAACATCATGGGCCACTCATGCAGATGGGCGGGGTGAGATTACCCCAGGAACGAGGTGAAGCCAGGGTAAATAACCCTTGAGCGAATCAGTGACTTAATTCTAGCCCGAACGTGAATGCTGGAACTTGTTGACCCTTGAGTTGAGTTGCCCAATGGCGGCGCAAGCGGCTCCCCTGTCAGTTCCGCGTTGGTGCATGCCGGCTGCTCATCGGTCGGAAAGGGCCTAACTCAGCGAGGTAGGGTGTCTGGCCCGCTCCTTGCTTTATGGTATGCATGAGCAAAATAACACCCCCCGCCTTCTACAACGAAATGCACACCAAGGATGGTGCTGTCCGTGAAATCTATGGTGTCTACAAGCAGTGGCTGGACGGTCTGCCGGAGGGTACCCTCAAGCGCAAGAGTGCCGAGGCCGAGTTGCTGTTCCGGCGACTGGGAATCACCTTTGCCGTCTACGGCGATACCGACGGTGGCGAACGGCTGATTCCCTTCGACATGGTGCCGCGCATTTTCGGTGCCGAGGAATGGCGGCGCCTGGAGCAGGGGCTGAAGCAGAGGGTCAGGGCGCTGAACGCCTTCCTCCACGACATCTATCACGATCAGGAAATCATCAATGCCGGCATCATCAGCGCCCATCAGGTGCTGGACAACGCCATGTACCGGCCGGAAATGCGTGGCGTAGACCTGCCCAACCAGGTCTACGCCCAGATTGCCGGCATCGATCTGGTGCGCGTTGCCGAGAACGATTTCTACGTGCTGGAAGACAATCTGCGCACGCCTTCCGGTGTGTCCTACATGCTGGAAAACCGGCGCACCATGATGCGGCTGTTTCCCGACCTGTTTGCCCGGCATGCGGTTGAACCGGTAGAACATTATCCGCTGATGCTGCTGGACACCCTGCGCGAGTCCGCCCCCGCCGGCGTCAGTGATCCGGTCATCGTGGTGTTAACCCCTGGTGCCTACAACAGCGCCTATTTCGAGCACGCGTTCCTGGCCAGTCAGATGGGCGTCGAACTGGTTGAGGGTCAGGACCTGTTCGTCGATCAGCACAAGGTGTTTATGCACACGACCGAAGGGCCGCGCCGAGTCCATGTCATCTATCGCCGCGTCGATGATGACTTCCTCGATCCGCTGGCCTTCCGGCCGGACTCCATGCTCGGCGTGCCCGGTCTGTTCGAGGCCTATCGACAGGGTCAGGTATCACTCGCCAACGGCGTCGGTACCGGCGTCGCCGACGACAAGTCCACCTATCTCCACGTGCCGGACATGATCTCCTTCTACCTCGGCGAGCAGGCCATCCTTTCCAACGTGCCGACCTGGCAACTGGAGAAGCCGGATGACCTCCGCTATGCCCTTGAGCATCTGCCGGAGCTGGTGGTAAAGGAAGTTCAGGGGTCCGGAGGCTACGGCATGCTGGTGGGCCCCACCAGCAGCAAGGCCGAGATCGAAGCCTACCGACAACGCATCCTGGCAGCGCCTGAGCAGTTCATTGCCCAGCCGACGCTGGCGCTGTCAGCCTGTCCGACGTTGGTCGAGGCAGGCGTTGCTCCGCGCCATGTCGACCTCCGGCCGTTCGTACTTTCGGGTCGTGAAATTCGTTTGGTTCCGGGTGGCCTCACCCGGGTGGCTCTCAAGGAAGGGTCCCTGGTCGTCAACTCCTCACAAGGGGGCGGCACCAAGGACACCTGGGTACTGGAGGATTGAATCATGTTGTCGCGTACTGCCGAAAACCTGTTCTGGATGGCCCGCCACATCGAGCGAGCCGAAAATACCGCTCGCATTCTGGATGTGGCCCAGAGATCCTCGTTGGTGCCGCTGGACATGGAGGGCACCGAAGCCTATCTCTGGTACGCACCGCTGAACATCACCGGTTGCGCGGCCGGTTACGAGGCACAATACGGACTGGCGCGGGCCGATGCAGTCACCCGCTACATGGCGCTGGACCCGAACAATCCCTCCAGTATCTATAGCTGTCTGCGGCTGGCCCGGGAAAATGCCCGCTCCGTGCGTGGCGCCATCACCTCCGAAATGTGGGAAGTGATCAACGCTACCTGGCTGGAGGTCAGCCGGCTTTCCCTGAGCATGACCGAGTCCGGCTTTCCCGAATTCTTCGAGTGGGTCAAGGAACGCTCGCACCTGTTTCGCGGGGTTACCCTCGGCACCATCATCAAGGATGTGGCACTGAGCTTCATTCGTCTCGGTACCTTTCTTGAGCGGGCCGACAACACGGCGCGCATCCTTGATGTGAAGTACCACATTCTGCTTCCCAGCGTGGCCGATGTCGGCGGGGCGGTGGATTACTATCAGTGGGGTTCGCTGCTGAAATCGGTCAGCGGATTCGAGGCCTACCGCAAGATCTACCGTGATGTAATCTCTCCCTTACGCGTGGCGGAATTGTTCATCCTGCGCGAAGACATGCCGCGGTCACTGCATGCCTGCCTTAATGAAGTCGAGACCGCTCTTGTCGCCATCAACGGTCAGTCGGGTCGGGAATGCCGCCGGCTGGCGGGTGAAATACATGCCGAACTGCACTTTGGCCGCATCCAGGATGTCTTCAGCCAGGGGCTGCATGAATACCTCAGTGACTTTCTGACCCGCACGGATCAACTGGGCTGTGAGATCCGCAATGCCTTCATGTCACGCGACAGCCACGAGCCCTGCGTCGAGTTGCCGCGGGTGGCATGAACGATTCAACTTCAAAAGAAAACCATGACCTACTGTGTTGCCCTCAAGCTTAACGCCGGCATTGTCTTTGCCTCCGATTCGCGCACCAATGCCGGCGTCGATCAGATTGCCAGTTTCAAGAAGATGCGCACCTTCGTCAGTCCCGGAGACAGGGCAATCGTCATACTGAGCTCCGGCAATCTGTCGATTACCCAGAACGCCATCAATCTGCTGGAGCAGCAGGGGCGACACCCCGAAAATCGCAATATCTGGAACGTCGAATCCATGTTCGATGTGGCCCAGCTGCTGGGCGACTGCCTCAGGGCGGTGCGGCAACATGATGGTGCCTATCTGGCCCAGAGCAACGTCGACGCCAGCGCCAGTTTCATCGTGGGCGGTCAGATTCGCGGCGAGCGGATGCGTCTGTGTCTGGTGTATGCCGAAGGCAATTTCATCGAGGCCGGCGAGGAAACGCCTTTCTTTCAGATCGGTGAAACCAAATACGGCAAACCCATCCTGGATCGGGTCATCCGTCCGGATTCGCCGTTGCATGAGGCCATTAAGTGCATCCTGGTTTCGTTCGATTCGACCATGCGCAGCAACCTTTCGGTTGGGTTGCCGATCGACCTGGCCTGCTACGACGAGTCATCCTTCCAGCTGGGACTGGTGCAACACATCACCGAAGACGACCCTTACTTTTCCCAGATCAGCAAACGCTGGAGTGAAGGCCTTCGCAATGTCTTTGCCTCGCTTCCGCATCCGGAATGGCTGGGCAACGTCCCCCCTGACGATTACAGGGTCTGACTCACCCGGTCCTGCCGGCTGCCGTCCCCATTGCCCGAATTCGCCATGACCATTCGCGTTGCCCTGCATCATCAGTCCCATTACCGCTTCGATCGCCCGGTGGTCGCTGCCCCGCATGAGATTCGTCTGCGACCGGCGGCTCACGCACGCACGCCGATCGTTGGCTACTCGCTCAATATCAAGCCGGAGCAGCATTTCATCCACTGGCAGCAGGATGCCTACGGTAATTTCGTTGCCCGTCTCACCTTTCCGGAGCCGACTCGCGAGATCGACATCACCGTCGATCTGGTCGCCGACATGACGGTCATCAATCCCTTTGATTTTTTTGTCGAGGATTGGGCCGAGCATTACCCCTTTGCCTATTCCTCGCAACTGGCCGACGAGCTGGCGCCGTTTCTGGTTGCCGAGACATCCGGCCCAAGATTCCGTGCCTGGCTCGACGCCTTTCGCCGCGAAATTCCGGCCGGCATCACCACCACCAATCTGCTGGTGTTGCTGAACCAGCGCGTGCAACAGGCGATTTCGTACCTGATTCGTCTTGAGCCCGGGGTACAGAGCTGCGAGGACACGCTGACCAAGGGTTCCGGTTCCTGTCGGGACAGTGCCTGGTTGCTGGTGCAGCTACTGCGTCACCTCGGTATCGCCGCCCGTTTTGTCTCGGGATACCTGATTCAGCTGGTCGCCGACGAGAAACCGCTGGATGGCCCGGCGGGACCCGAGGCTGATTTCACCGACCTGCATGCCTGGTGTGAGGCTTATATCCCCGGTGCCGGCTGGGTCGGTATCGATGCCACCTCAGGCCTGCTTGCGGGCGAAGGGCATATTCCGTTGGCGGTGTCGGCCCTGCCCACCTCGGCGGCGCCGGTGACCGGCATGACCAGTCTTTGCGAGGCCAGCCTCGACGTCACCATGCAGGTGACCCGTATCCATGAGGACCCGCGGGTGACTCGGCCCTATACCGATGAGCAGTGGGCGGCCGTTAGCCAACTGGCCGAGCAGGTTGATGCCCAGCTCGCGGCTGGTGATGTGCGCCTGACCCAGGGTGGAGAGCCGACCTTTGTTTCCGTGGATGACATGGACGGCGCCGAATGGAATACCGCCGCGCTGGGCGAGGACAAATGGCGGTTGTCCAACCAGCTGATTCGCCGTTTGTGGGAACGATTTGCTCCGGGGGGTGTTCTGCAGTTCGGTCAGGGCAAGTGGTATCCGGGGGAGCCGCTGCCGCGCTGGGCCCTGAATGTTTTCTGGCGGGTCGATGGACAGCCGCTCTGGCAGGATCGCACCCGACTGGATGAAGATCCGGCCAGGGAGGTGTCTGCCGAAGCTGTCAGCACCTTCAGCCGCGCTCTGGCCCGACGGCTGGGTCTGAATCCCGGCTATGTGATGGATGCCTATGAGGACCCGTGGCGAGCACTGGATGAGGAGAGCCGCTTACCAACCAACATAGATCCGCTGAAGGCCGACCTCGACGATGCCCGGGTGCGTGCCGGTCTGGCCCGGCAGTTGCGCGCCGGTCTCGCCAGTGTGGTCGGTCAGGTACTGCCGCTGAAGGCGATGGGGGAGGGTGCGGCCATCAACTGGGCTTCCAGCCGTTGGCCGCTGAAGCATGAGCGACTGTACCTGATGCCCGGTGACTCGCCGCTGGGGCTGCGCCTGCCTCTGGCCAGCCTGCCATGGGTGGCGCCGGAAGACTTTGAGGTGGAACTGCCCCCCGACCCCTTCGAAGAGCGCGGCGAATTGCCAGCCCGTTCAGCGGGGGAGGTCGCAGCCGATAAGGACGACATCGACGAGGCCCCGGCGGCTCGTGAAGTGATCCACACCGCGTTGGCGCTGGAAGCGCGCGACGGCTATCTGTACCTGTTCCTGCCGCCACTGACCCAGCTAGAACATTGGCTGGCATTGCTGCACGCCATTGAGGACACCGTGGCCGAACACACACTGCCGATCCGGCTGGAGGGCTATGCGCCGCCGCGCGATCCCCGCCTGCAGTCACTGTCGGTGACCCCCGACCCCGGCGTGATTGAGGCCAACATTCATCCCTCCGCCGATTGGGCGACACTGGAATCGCGGACGCGCACCCTGTACGCTGAAGCCCGGCAGACGCGGCTCGGCACCGAGAAATTCATGCTCGATGGTCGCCACACCGGGACCGGCGGCGGGAATCACATCACCCTCGGCGGGGCCAAACCGGCCGACAGCCCCTTCCTGCGGCGGCCTGATCTGCTGCGCAGCCTGGTGCTGTACTGGCAGCATCATCCGGCGCTGTCCTATCTTTTTTCCGGCCAGTTTATTGGCCCGACCAGCCAGGCGCCGCGAGTGGATGAGGCGCGCGATGACAACCTCTATGAACTGGAGATCGCCTTCCAGCAACTCAGCGACAAGCTGAAGCCGGGGGAAGAAAGTGCCCAGCCCTGGCTGGTCGATCGGCTGTTGCGCAACCTGCTGATCGACATGACCGGCAACACCCATCGGGCCGAGTTCTGCATCGACAAGCTGTATTCACCGGACACGGCGACCGGCCGACTGGGTCTTCTCGAACTGCGTGCCTTCGAAATGCCACCGCATTACCGGATGAGCCTGGTGCAGGCGTTGCTGCTGCGTACGCTGGTTGCGCGGTTCTGGAAGACGCCGTATGCCGGTCGGCCTATCTATTGGGACACGGCCCTGCACGACCGCTTCATGCTGCCGCATTTTATCGAAGCCGATCTGCGCGACATCGTCCGGGACCTGCAGGATGCGGGTTACGACTTTGACCCGGCGTGGTTCGCCCCCTTTCTCGAATTCCGCTTTCCGCGCCATGGCTCGGTGGCCCATGATGGCATGCAGCTGGAATTGCGTCAGGCCATCGAACCCTGGCATGTGTTGGGCGAGGAGGTCGGGCAGGGCGGCACGGCACGCTATGTCGACTCCTCGGTGGAGCGGCTGCAGGTCAAGGTCAGCGGCCTGATCGGCGACCGGCACCGCGTGCTGTGCAATGGTCGGCCGCTGCCGTTGCAGCCGACCGGCGTGCCGGGCGAGTTTGTGGCCGGGGTCCGCTTCAAGGCCTGGGCGCCCCCTTCGGCCCTGCACCCCACCATCGGCGTTCATGCGCCGCTGGTGTTCGATCTGTTCGACAGCTGGAATGGCCGGGCACTGGGTGGTTGCACATATCACGTCAGTCATCCCGGCGGCCGCAACTACGATACTTTTCCGGTCAACGCCAATGAAGCCGAAGCCCGTCGCCGTGCCCGCTTCTGGGATCACGGTCATACCCCGGGGCCAGTGCGCGTTCGTGATGAACCGGTCAATCCTCGTTTTCCCATGACGCTGGATCTGCGTCGTCAACCGATTTGAAAACCACCGGAGGCATCATGCTCTGCTCGACCGACAAGCCGCGCTACGGCGACAAGAAGAATTCCGACTTTTTCGAAGAGTACCTGCCACGCGTTCTGGAGGAGCGCGACCGGGTTGGCCTAACCGAGTTGATTGGCGGGATTGAAGCGATGATGATCAGTGTCGAGCCGGGCAACTCGGTCGAGTACATTGCCGAGCTGGCGCTGATGACGCCCTATCAGTACCTGGTGACGCTGGACAGCGACAAGCACCTGACCCATGTGCTGCGCATCGACATGAATTCGCCGGACATCCTGTTGCGGGAACCCAAGAGTAACGAAGACAGCGATATCTTTCGCAGCCTGAATGACCTCTATCCGGTCGGTGCGCGCCGGCCACACAGTCGCTATCTGGGGGAAATCCTGCTGGCTACGGACCGGCATGAGGTTGTCGCCCTGCAGCAGGAGCGGGAATTTCGCTTCTTTCAGGTCGGACAATTGGCCGATCTCGATCTGCCGCTCAATGTCAGTCTCTCCAAACCCTCGCCCTATACCCAGAACATCGTCGGCTACATGGAGCGGCCGCTGAACGGCATTCGTGTCTACCAGCATGGCGAGTGCGTCATCCTGAGCAGCGCGCAGGCCGCCAATGATCGTGGCAAGGAAATGCAGGAACGTCTGGGCATCAAGGATCTTCTCTGCCCGGTCGATCATCTCGCCACCCGCGTCTACAGCCAGAACCGTGAAGCGGCATTGCTCGAGTATCTGGCCCTGTCCAGCTACTACTACTGGGGCAGCTATGACATCAAGGATCAGAACTCATCGACCAACGTCACAAAAAGCGTACGCAAGGTACCGGAATCGGTGAGTCCGGCCAAGGTCTTCACGGCCAATAACCACCCCTATTGCGTCAATCATCTGGACCGCTTGCCCAGTCCGACGGAGACCTTCGTGCGCAACTACGGGCCGCGCCTGCACCATATCGCCATCGAGGTCCGCGATGGGCAACGGGACGGCAAGGAATACATCGACATCGTCGTCGATGCCATCGCTGCCCAGGGCAAGGGCTTCCTGCTGGAGACGATCGGCTCCAGGAGCGAAGGCCTCAAGCAGATATTCTCCTCGGCTTCGGATTTCTCCTCGCTGATCATCGAATATGTCCAGCGATTTGGCGACTTCCAGGGCTTCTTCACGAAGGACAATGTCGCCAAGCTGACCTTTGCCGCCGGTCAGGAAGAGGGGGTCAAGGAGAGTGCCTGATACGAGAAGGCATGGCCTTAGTCCTCGGGGCGTGACCTGCCCGGGCTGAGGTCAGTAGGGATGTTTTCTCGGATTCTCTGACCAGGCCGCGTAAGCAAGCCGTCCTTGTTCCTGACCGAGTTGCTCAATGGCAATTCGGCGCAAGGCAACCGGCTTGGCAAAGTCCTCGTACTGAAAGGCATCATCAAAGCCGATCTCAAGCGTGTCCTCGGCGCTGCAGGCGTAA
>Ga0172373_10003020_pt1 | contig 25070 bp, 26 predicted proteins | sample Lak10m_2_FD_114546 | JGI IMG/M metagenome (GOLD analysis project Ga0172373, IMG submission 114546) | Freshwater microbial communities from Kabuno Bay, South-Kivu, Congo - kab_092012_10m | ecosystem: Environmental > Aquatic > Freshwater > Lake | place: Democratic Republic of the Congo...
GTTGTAACCTTACCGATTCGGGGCGACTTGGTTCGTATTGAACCCCAAATTGGCGGTTGCCGCTTGCTTCAAAAACGAAAAATCTCGGTTGTCGACCAAACCCAACGAAGCCATCCAAAGGGCTCCGCTCCGTGCCAACAGCTTCCCCCTCGAACCGCTGGCTAATTCCCGCCAATCCAACGAGAATGTTCTCATCTGGGCCTAGCTCCAAATTCTCCTGGGGCGAGATGTTGCCCATGTGGATATTTCGAACAGGACTCCGGATCTCTCCTTGTCCCTGTTGGCCCGCGCAGCCAACTGTCGCCGCCCCCACACCAACTAAAGCGTTTCGCCGCGTGATCATTTCGGTGACTCCCCAACATAAAATCGATGTTATCCAAACTGTGGAGGACGTTCAACGAGTAAACTTTGCCCTACCGTATATCCCCCCCCTCAAACCACCGCCTGCAACCCCTTCCGCGCCACCAGCGTCAGCAATTTCAACGAAGCCCCGCTCGGCTGTTTTTCGCCGCGCTCCCATTGGCTCACCAGCCCAGTTGTCACATTCAAAGGCAGCGCAAATAACGCCTGGGATGCATTCTCCCGCAGGCGCAGCGCGCGGATTTCCGCGGGCGAAAGCGGCTCCACCGGCGTCAGGCAGACCGCATCAAAATCGCGCAAGCTGCGCTTGTCCATCGCCCCTGCCTCAGCCAGCCCAAGCGCCACTTCATGCACCGCCGCCAGCGCGTCGCTTTGGTAGGTCCTGCCCATCACTCATTGCCCAGCCTTCAACCCAAACACTCACCCCGCCGCGTCAGTATTCCGGTCTGAGACGAACCGCTCCAGCCAATGGATCGTATAATCCCTATCCTGGAATTCGGGCGCTTCCATCACCGCCTGATGCAGCGACAGGGTCTTTTGATGCAAGCAGATCACGGGATATAGGCTGGCTCTTTGCTCTTGGCCTCAGCCCCTACTTGCGCAGAACCGCAAGAAAATATCCGTTATGCCATTCGCTATGCTGATCTGTGGGCATGCCTTGAAGCCCCGGGTGCTCGTCATTGAGGGTTGATCGGACATCAACGCGATAAATGATCTCAAGCTTCAAATCCTGGATGATCTGTAGCGTGGGCTCTCGTACATATCTCCAGTTCCAATCATCAACAATAAGAATGAATTCGTCATCCAGGGCCTTAAGGGCAACCGCGATCCCATGATACTGATCCCTTGGGGAATGTGGGCCATCAAACAGATAAATGTTGAATTTCCCGATAGCCGGAAGAAAAACCTTTCGAAAATCCTTGCTCAGCACGCTAACCTGGGTTTGTGCAGTCACAAACTTGGACAAATTCTCGAAAAAAGCTTCGCTGGGTCCATTGAATTCTGTCCAATTGTCTATCGCAACAGCCTCAACGCTATTGCCATGGATGGCGGAACAAAGCGTGGATCCCAGCCAGGATCCAACTTCCAGATAGCGTGGCTCCGGCACCTGCTTAACAAGGTGATTTATCAAGACACGATAGCGCTGCCCCGACATGCCGATAAGCGCCTGAACCTCGGGCGCTGAGGCCAAGGGATCAGAAAGCGCTATCTCAAGTGCCGCCGAAAGACATCCAGCGAGGGGTGATAAGCTCGCATCACCGAAAATCTGAATATCTGCGGGCTGCAAGATGATCTCCTGTCACTGACCATTCCAGCTTCAGATTGGAAATCGAAGATGGTCAGTTATTTCGTGTATTCCAAGCTTGGTATCAAAAACACTTCCTATGCCGCGCAAGCATTCCGGCCTATAGCGCCATCGTCGCGTGGGCCGGCTTAGCCAGGCCCGGACCGCGCATGTCACCCCGCCGCGTCGCTATTCCTGTCCGAAACAAACCGCTCCAGCCAATGGATCGTATAATCCCCATCCTGGAATTCGGGCGCTTCCATCACGGCCTGATGCAAGGGCAAGGTCGTCTTGATGCCGGCCACCACCATTTCACTCAAAGCACGGCGCATGCGGCCAATGGCCTCGGCACGCGTGGGCGCATGCACAATCAGCTTGGCGACCAGGCTGTCATAATGCGGCGGCACCACATAACCCGAATAAAGCGCGCTATCCACGCGCACACCAAGCCCGCCCGGCGCGTGATACGTCGTCACCTTGCCGGGATTGGGCGCGAAGGTTTCGGGGTCTTCCGCAGTCACGCGGCATTCAATGGCATGGCCGTAAAACAGGATATCCTTTTGGCCATAACCCAAAGCCTCACCAGCAGCGATGCGGATTTGTTCCTTCACCAGATCAATGCCGCAAACCATCTCAGTGACAGGGTGTTCCACCTGTAGCCGCGTATTCATTTCAATGAAGGCGAATTGCCCATCCTGCCACAGAAATTCCAAGGTACCGGCATTGCGATAGCCAAGCTTTGATAGCCCCGCCGTCACGGTCGCACCCAGCGCATCGCGCGCCGCCGCATCCAGCACGGGGCTGCCCGCTTCTTCCACAAGCTTCTGATGGCGCCGTTGCAGGGAACAATCACGCTCCCCGAAATGCACCACATTGCCATGCGTATCCGCCAATACCTGCAATTCAATATGCCGCGGCCGATCGAGGTATTTTTCCAAATAGACGCTGTCATCACCAAAGGCGGCCTTGGCTTCGGCGCGCGCGACACTCCAGGCTTCCTCAAGCTCATCGGCGCTGCGCGCCACCTTCATGCCGCGCCCGCCACCACCAGCGGCAGCCTTGATCAGCACAGGGTATTTCACGGCCTCGGCCACGTCGCGCGCCTGTTCCAGGGTCTCGAGCGCACCCATGGAACCTGGCACCAGCGGCACACCAAGGCTCCGCATCGCATCCTTGGCCGCGATCTTGTCACCCATCATGCGAATATGCTCGGGCGCGGGGCCGATGAATTTCAGCCGATGCGCTTCCACCATTTCGGCAAAGCGCGCGTTTTCGGAAAGAAACCCATAACCCGGATGAATGGCATCCGCGCCAGTCACCATGGCGGCCGAAATCACCGCCGCCATGTTCAAATAGGAATCCCGCGCAGCTGGCGGGCCGATGCAAACGCTTTCATCGGCAAAGCGCACATGCATCGCGGTCGCATCCGCAGTGGAATGCACTGCCACGGTCCGAATGCCCATTTCCTGGCAGGCGCGGTGGACGCGCAGCGCAATCTCACCCCGATTGGCGATCAGCACCTTACCGAACATGATGTGCACCCCCAGCCGAGCGCGCCATTACTCAACAATCATCAGCGGTTCGCCGAATTCCACCGGCGTGCCGCTTTCAACCAGAATGCGCGTCACCGTGCCGGCGCGCGGCGCCTTGATCTGATTATAGGTCTTCATCGCCTCAATCAGCATCAGCGTCTGGCCTTGCGTCACCTTGCTGCCAATGGTCACGAAGGGGGCGGAGGTAGGTTCAGGCGAAAGATAGGCAACCCCCACCATTGGGCTATTCACGGCGCCCGGATGGTCCGCGTCAATCTCGGCGGTTCTGGCTGCGGGCGGCGCTGCGGCGGCAGCGGGGGCCGCGGGTACGCCGGCGGGCGCTGGCGCGGCATGGGCGGCAACCGGCATCGCCATTGCTGCCACCGTCACCTGCCGGACCAGCTTGACCCGCATATCATTATCGATTAGCTCAATCTCGGTCAGGTCGCTCTCACGCAGGATTTGCGCCAATTCCCGGATCGTCGCCGGGTCGAATTGCAGGTCCTTGGTCATGCTTCCTCATCCTGAGCGATCAGCCCCGCCATGGCGCGGATCGCCAGCGCATAGCCTTCAACGCCAAGCCCGCAAATCACGCCGGTCGCGGCTTTGGAGATGAAGCTGTGATGCCGGAATTCCTCCCGGCGATGGATATTCGTAATATGCACTTCAATCACCGGCACACCAACGGCCAAAAGCGCGTCCATGGTCGCGATGGAGGTCGTGGTATAGCCCGCCGGGTTCATGATGATGCCGGCAGCGCGGCCTCGGCATTCCTGCACCCAGGTCACCAATTCGCCTTCGCTATTGGTCTGGCGGAAATCAATCGCGAAGCCAAGCTCATCCGCCACCTCGGCGCAGAGCGCTTCCACATCATCCAGCGTGGCGGTGCCGTATTTCTCCGGCTCTCGCACGCCCAGCATGTTCAGATTGGGGCCGTTCAGCACGGCGATCAAAGGCGGGGTCACGACGCTTCCCTTGCGAACAACTCTTGAAGCCTGCGCTAGCACGGGGGGTCCAAGCCCGGCAAGCGGGCCTGCGCTTGCCCTTCCGCTGCCGCCCCGCCACATTGGGCTCATGTCTGCCATCGCCATTTCCGTGAACGGGGAACCCCGCCAAATGCCCCAAGGCGCCACTGTGGCCGCGCTTTTGGCCGCCATTGGCCTTGATACGCGGAAGGTGGCGGTTGAACGTAATGAGGAAATCGTGCCGCGTTCCACCTATGCCGCCGTCGCCTTGACCGAGGGCGATAGGCTTGAAATCGTTCACTTCATCGGGGGCGGCTGAGCATGTCCGGCACGGATGATGATAGCTGGCAGGTGGCTGGCCAGCGCTTCCAATCCCGCCTGATCGTGGGCACGGGCCGCTACAAGGATTTGGAGGAAACCGCCGCCGCGATTGAAGCCTCGGGCGCTGAGATCGTCACCGTCGCGGTGCGCCGGGTCAATCTGTCGGACCCGAATGCGCCGATGCTGCAGGATTATGTCTCCCCCAAGCGCTATACCTATTTGCCCAATACCGCCGGCTGCCATACCGCCAAGGATGCCGTGCGCACGCTGCGCCTGGCGCGTGAGGCCGGCGGGTGGAACCTAGTGAAGCTGGAGGTGCTGGGCCCCGCCCCCTTCCTCTACCCCGATATGCGCGCGACCTTTGAAGCGGCTGAGGCGCTGATCGCCGATGGCTTTCAGGTCATGGTCTATTGCGCGGATGATCCGCTGGCGGCGAAGCGGTTGGAAGATATGGGCTGCGTTGCCATCATGCCGCTCGGCGCACCGATAGGGTCAGGCATGGGCGTCGTGAACCCCTATATGATCAGCGCCATCAAGCGCGAGGCCAAGGTGCCGGTGCTGGTGGATGCCGGCATCGGCACGGCATCCGATGCCGCCTTGGCGATGGAGCTTGGCTGCGATGCCGTTTTGCTCAATTCCGCGATTGCCCATGCAAAGCACCCGGTGCGCATGGCGCGTGCCATGAAGGCCGCGGTGGAAGCCGGGCGCCATGCGTATTTGGCGGGGCGCATGCCGCGCGATTACAGCGCGGATGCGTCAAGCCCCATGAGCGGGCTGATCCAACGATAGATCAGCCCCTGGCTTCAGATGAAGGTCAGCAGGCGCCTTGGCGTATCCACCAAAATCTCCTTGATTTCGGCTTCCGAAAAACCGCGCCGGCGCATTAGTGGGATGATGATGCGATGGATATGCGCGTAACCCCAGCCCCCCCAGCGCGTCATATGCGACCGATGGCAGATATCATGCGCAATCACGATCTGGCCCTTATGGCCACGATCCAGGATCTTGCGCATGGCCCGCAGCCGCCCGGCATCATTGGGCATGTCCACATCCGGGTTGAGCGGATAAAGGCAGCTTTCCTGGCCGAACAAATCCCATTCCAGCACCACGCCAGTATCGGCAAGGCGAAACAGCGCATCCTCATCAAACACGGTGCGATCAATATGATCCATGATGGTGCGTGAAGGATCACCGCCGCGTGCCTTGATGAACTCCATCACCTCCTGCGGTTGATCCTGACGCCGTCCGGGATGGATGGTGAGTGCGGCACCGGTTTCCTTTTGCGCAATCAGCGCGGCTTCCAACACGCGGCGTTCAAGCGGTGTCCAAGGGTTCTGGCAGCCAATCTCCCCCAGCAGACCCGCGCGCACTTCGGTGCCCCAAAGCCCTTCCTGCACCTGGGAAACCATCTCGGTAGCGAAATCATCAATGCTGCGGTGATGATTTTCGGGTGGCTGGTATTCTTCCACATAATGCCCGCAGCCCATGATGATATGGCAGCCCGTGGCGTCGCTGACTTGCTTCAGCCCATTCGGATTGGGGCTGATGCCGCCAATCGTCAATTCCACAATCGTCTGGCAACCATGCGCAACCGCTTCCGCTACCGCTTCAATCGCGACGTCAACGCTTGGCTGATGCAGATTGGCGGGCGAACCGGTAACCGAAGTCGTCATGCCCCAATGATTAGCGAGCCCCGGTTCTTCCCCCTGATCCCCTTGCCGCAGTGACGGGGATCGCAAATCCCAAATCAAATGTTCATGCATGAGTGTGGACCCAAGCACGGCCGGATCCACCAACCCCTGCACCGTTTGCGCCTTGCCGCGCATCTGGTCTCTTGAAAGCCTGGGCATTGCCTTCAACCCCGCCGAATATTCCAGGGATAGGCGCCAGTGCCCTGCACAAAGCCGGAAAGCCCGGTGCGATAGGCGCTGGCGATGAAGAATTGCCCAAGCGGCAGCACGGGCACATTCTCAAAACTCTCCTGCTGGATCACATCGGCCAGGCGCTTTTGCTCGGCTTCGGTCTCGGCCAGCAGCCATTGCGCCGCCGCTTCTTCCACGCGCGCATTTTCATACCAGCCAAACCAGCCGCGCGAGCCCATGCCACGCAGAATGGCACTGACTGCCGGGTTGATAATGGAAACGCTGGGCCACCAAGTGTGGAAAATGCTCCAGCCGCCACGTTCCGGTGGTTCGCGGCTGGCACGGCGCTGCACCACCGTACCCCAATCGGTTTCCACCAAATCAACATTCATCCCAAGCCGGCGCAGCAGATCGGCCATGACATGGCCAAAGGGACCGATGGTTGGAAAATCACTCGGGTTGATGATGACAACCTTCTCACCATTATAGCCGGCCGCACGAATGGCCGCGCGCGCGGCATCCAGATTGCGCGCGCCTTTCAGCGCGGCATTGCCGGTGGTGCTTTCATAGGGCGTGCCGCAGGGCCACATGGAATGACAATCACGGAAGGCCGAAGGGTCATTCCCCGTTACGCCGCGCATGAAATCTTCCTGCTGAATGGCCAGCAGCAAGGCGCGGCGAATGGCCGGCTTGTCGAAAGGCGGGTGCAGGACATTGAAGCGTGAGACGCCAATATAGCCAAGCGTATTCAGCACCTTCACCTCAACGCCCCGCGCCCGGCGCAACAGCGGCGCAAGATCGGCATTGATCTGTTCCCACCAATCAATCTCGCCCGCCTGCAAGGCCGCCGCTGCCGTCGCGCTATCGGGCATGATGGTCCATTCAACGCGATCCATATGCGCAACCTTACCGCCGGCGGTGCGCGATGCCGCTTCCTGCCGCGGTACGTAACGATCAAACTTGGCATAGGCCGCGCGGCTGCCGGAGACATATTCACTCGCCAAAAAGCGATAGGGGCCGGAACCGACATGTTCGGTGATCTGCTGAAAGGGATCGGTCTTGGCCATACGTTCGGGCATCATGAAGGGCACCACGGCGGCGGGCTTGCCGAGTGCTTCCGTCAGCAATGGAAAGCGGGATTTCAGCTTGATGCGAATGGTCCGATCATCCGCCACGCCCCATTCATCCACCACCGCGCCCAATGATTGTCCGAATGTATCGCGCTTGGACCAACGCGCCAGGCTCGCCGCGCAATCCTGCGCGCGCACCGGTTCGCCATCATGAAAGCGCAAACCTTCACGCAGTCGGATATTCCAAGTGAGGCCATTATCGGAAACCGTGTGCCCTTCCGCCATTTGCGGCGCAACGCGCAGATCATCCGTCATGCCATAAAGCGTGTCATAGATGTGCCAGCCATGGTTTTCGGTCACCGCTGCCGTGGTCCAGATGGGATCGAGCGATGTCAGATTGGCCTGCGGCACAAAGCGCAGCGTCCGCGCGCGCGCGGTTTGCGCCAGGGCGGGTGCTGCGGGTGCGGCTGCGATGGCGGCGGTGCTCGCCAGAAAATCACGACGACGCATGTTTCTCTCTCCCCTTTTCGTCACGCCTCCAGGGCGGGCTTTCGGGAAGCTTGGCACGGCTTGGCGAAAGGTCAAAGGAAAGCGCGATGCGGGCTTGGCGCCCGTCACATGGCGCGGATTTCCGTTTCCAGCAGCGCGGGATCGGGGCTCGCCCACCAGTGGGCCGGCACGGCAATGGCCGCTTCAAGCAGGCGCTTATACTCGGCCTTGGGGAGTTCCACTGCGCCAAAGCGTGCCAGATGCGCGGTCAGGAATTGCGTATCGAGCAGCGCAAAGCCGCCCAGCCGCAGCCGCGCCACCAGCGCCACCAAAGCCACTTTTGACGCATCGGTGGTGCGGGAGAACATGCTCTCCCCAAAAAACGCGCCACCGATCCGCACACCGTAAAGCCCGCCGACCAGCGCGCCATCCTGCCGGACCTCAATGGAATGGGCGGCGCCCATGCGATGCAGCGCGGTGAACAGCGCCTCAATCTCGGCATTGATCCAGGTATCGGCGCGCCCCGGCGCGGGTGAGGCGCAACCCGCAATCACGCCGGGGAAATCCTCATCCGCCGTGATGGTAAACCGCCCCGACAGCACGGTGCGGCGCAGTCGCCGCGGCAGATGAAACCCATGATCGAGTGGCAGGATGCCGCGCAGCGCCGGGTCAAGCCAATGGAGCTTGGTGCTGCCCCGCCCCTCGGCCATCGGAAACAGGCCGGCGCCATAGGCGCGCAGCATCAATTCGGGCGTGATTTCCAGCGGCCGGCGGCTCATCGGCGCCGCGCCCGCACTTGCGAAACCAGGGCGCTATTCTTCCTCATCCGCTGCGGCGATCGGAAGGGCGCTGGTTTCCTTATGCGTCGCCAGCGCCACCAGGGTTTCCGTGCGCATCACACCAGGGAGCGCACGCAGCCGCGCATTGGTAAAGCTATCCACCGCCGCCAAATCCGGCAGGCGGAGCTTCACCTGATAGGACCAGCGCCCGGAAATCGCGTGGCATTCCAGCACAGCCTCATCTTCTGCCATGGCGGCGATGAAACCCGCTTCGGCGCCGGATTGCAGCATGACGAAAACCCAGGCGAGTTGCGGGCAGCCCACCGCCGCAGGTTCCAGATCCGCCCGCCAGCCACGAATGGTGCCGCGTTCTTCCAGCCGCTTGACGCGTTCCGCCGTGGCAGAGACAGAAAGCCCCGCAACCTTCGCGAGTTCCGCCAGCCCCGCCGCGCCATTACCCTGGAGTTCCAGCAGGATATTCCGGTCTATATCGTCCATAACGAGACTATATCCGGCAAAACCGGCGAATGGAATGAAAATCTTACCATGATTTCATGGTTTTTGCGGCAATAGGATGCGGCTTTTTCTTGCCAAGGGGCGGGCTGAGGCGTCAGGCTGGTCCGAAAAGGAAAACCCCATGAGACCAACCCGCCGCAGCCTGCTCCTCACCCCTGCCTTGCTTGCCAGCCCTGCCTTGGCACAAGGCACCTGGCCGCGCCGGCCCATTACCTTCATCGCGCCCGCCGCCCCTGGGGGGGCCACGGATATCCTGGCCCGCGTCATGGCCCAGACCATGCAGGCAACACTTGGCCAACCGGTGGTGGTGGAAAATCGCGGCGGCGCCGCCGGCGTGATCGCGACCGAGGCGATTGCCGCCGCCCAGCCCGATGGCCACACCATTGGCATTGGCATGATCAGCACGCTGGCGGTGAACCCCCACGTCTATCGCATGCGCGCCGATGTGATGAAGGATTTTGCCCATATCGGCATGATCGCCAAAGTGCCCATGGTGCTGCTGGCGCAGCATAATCTGGCAGAGGGTGGGCTGGCTGGTTTCATCGCCCGTGTCAGGGCGGCACCCGATACCATCACCTATGGCAGCGCGGGCGCTGGTTCCAATGTGCATATCGGCATGATTGCTTTCCTAGAAGCGGCGGGTCTCAAGATGGTGCATGTGCCCTATCGCGGATCGGGGCCGATGGTGATTGACCTGGTCGCCGGCAATATCCAATCCGGCATGACGGGCACACCCGCCGCGCTGCCCGTGCTGCGTGCGGGGCGTGTTGCGGCACTCGGCACCACGGCCAAGGCAAGGCTGGCGCAAACCCCGGATATCCCGGCGATCAGCGAAACCATTCCGGATTTTGAGGCGATGCAATGGTACGGCATTGTGGCGCCCGGGCGCACGCCGCCCGAAGTGGTGGCGAAACTTGCGGAAGCGACGAATGCGGCCTTGGCCAATCCGGAAGTGCTGGCGCGCCTCGCGGATGAAGGCGCGCTGCCCAGCCCCATGTCACCCGATGCCTTTCGCGGTTTTGTGGCGGCGGAGTTGGATCGCTGGGGTGCCGTGGCGCGGCGCAATAATTTGCGACCGAATGAATAGGTAGCCGAAGCGCGACAAGGCAGGGCATAATCCCGCGCATTGTTGCAGGAGAGTTCCCCCATGCCCGAAGGCCGCCTTGTGATCGGCACCAAGCGTTATTCTTCCTGGTCCATGCGCGGCTGGCTTGCCGTGCATCTGGCCGGACTGGATGTGGAGGAAGTGCTGATCCCGCTGGCCGGCGGGGGGGGCACCTCGGCGCTCAAATCCGCAACTCCCGCCGGTCTGGTGCCTTATCTGGAACATCGCGGCGCGCGGATTTGGGAAAGCCTGGCCATCTGCGAATATTGCGCCGAAATCGCGCCGCAACTTTGGCCGGCTGATCGCGCGGCACGCGCCCATGCGCGGTCCATCGCGGCTGAAATGCATGCCGGGTTTCGCAATCTGCGCATCGCCATGCCGATGAATCTGGGCCGCAGCTTTCCGGGACGTGGCCGCACGCCGGAATCGCTTGCCGATATCGCACGGGTGGAAGCGATCTGGGCGGAAGCCATTGCAACCCATGGCGGCCCCTTTCTGATGGGCGCAGACTTCGGCGCGGTGGATGCCATGTATGCGCCGGTGGTGGCGCGCTTCATCACGTGGCAGCCAGAGCTTTCGACGACCACGCAGCACTATATGGAAGCGTTACGGGCGCATCCTTTGGTCGCGCGCTGGTATGATGAAGCGGCGGCTGAGCCCGCAGCCTGGTTGCTTGATCGTTATGAGAATCCCGCATGAACACGGCCCTCGCCCTTGACCATCTTGGCGTCGCCGCGCGCGATCTGGCGCCGATGTGTGCGGCCTACGAACGGCTCGGCTTCACGCTTTCGCCCATTGCGCAGCAAAGCGGGCGTCGGCGGCCTGATTTGCCGGTGGAAAAATACGGCTCTGGCAATCGCTGTGCTTTCCTGAAGCATGGCTATATCGAATTGATCGCCATTCTGGACCCGGCGCTATTTGACAATAACCTCAATGCCTTTCTGGCGCGCTATGCGGGGATGCATATCCTGGCACTCGCCATGTTGGATGAGGATGCGAACCTGGCTCGGCTCCGCACTGCCGGGCTTGATATTCCAGGCATTGCCTATCTGGAACGACCCGTGGAAGCGGGCGGGCCGATTGCGCGTTTTGCGCGGCTCCCTTTCCCGGACCCGCCCGAGGGCCGCGTGCAATTGATCCGGCACCTGACGCCCGAATTGGTCTGGCAGGATCGCTGGATGGATCACGCCAATCGCGCCGAGACCCTGGAAGCCGCCATTCTATGCGCCGACAATCCGGCCGAGACCGCCGCGCGGCTTTCGCGCCTTGCCGGCCTGCCCATGGAACCGGACCCTGCGGGCGGCTTTCTGCTCCGCCTGCCCGGGGCGGCGCGCGCTGCCGGGCCAAAGGCGCCAGCGCTTGAAACACGCGTGCGCGTGCTGACACCGGAAGCGCTTTGCACCGTATTGCCCGGCGTGGTGCCGCCGGCCTCGCCCTTCATGGCCGGGATGGTGGTGCGCACTGGCGATGGCGCGGCCTCTGCCCGGCGCATCCTGGCCGGCATCCCAACCCGCGAAGCGCCAGAAGGCATCATGGTCCCGCCCGAATACGCCGCCGGCGCGGCGCTTATTTTCTCGTGAAGCGGGCAGCCATCCGCCGGAGCCTTCGCATCTACCACGCGCCGGGCCGGGCCGAGGCTTTGGATGGCTTTTATCGCCGCTTTCTTGGCCCCGGCGATCTGGCCTTTGACGTCGGCGCGCATGTGGGCGACCGGATGCTATGCTTCCGCCGGCTTGGCGCGCGCGTGGTGGCGGTGGAACCGCAAGCGGCCCTCGCCCGCGTGCTGCGGCTTTTGCTGCGGCGGGATCCTGCCGTGACGCTGGTGTCGCAGCTGGTGGGCGCCCAGGCGGGCAAGGCAGAGCTTCGGCTCAATACCGCCAACCCAACCGTTGCCACTGCCAGCCCAGCCTTCATCGCCGCCGCCGCCGGCGCGCCGGGATGGGAGGGGCAGGCATGGGATCAGGCGGAAACACTGCCGGTCACAACGCTGGATGCGCTGATCACCGCCCATGGCATGCCGCATTTCATCAAGCTGGATATTGAAGGCTTTGAGGCTGAGGCGCTGCGCGGCCTTTCCCGCCCACCGCGGGCGCTGTCCTTCGAATTCACCACCATCCAACGCGATGTAGCGGGTGAATGCCTGGGGCTGCTCGCTGGCCTTGGCTATCGGCATTTCCAGGCAAGCCTGGGGGAAAGCCTGAGCTTCGCCCTGCCCGCGCCCTGCGATGCGACGGCGATGCAAGCATGGATCGCGGCCCTGCCCGCCAGCGCCAATAGCGGCGATGTCTATGCCAGCCTGGAGCCTGCGCGGCTCAGGTGACGGCGCCGGGATTTTGCGCTTTATTCGCCCAAGGTTTTGATGATGGGGAGACGCGGCATGAGTGTTTTGACGCAGGAACAGAAGGATGCCTTCTGGCGCGATGGCTGCCTGGTGGTGCCGAATGCCGTGACGCCCGATCTGCTGGCGCGGCTGCGCGCCGAGATCGCGGGCTGGGTCGAACAAAGCCGCGCGCATACAAAGCCCTTCGGCCCGCCCTGCGTTGATGGCCGCCCGCGTTTTGACATGGGCAAGGAACATTCCGCCGAAAACCCCGCGCTGCGGCGGATCAACAACCCATCCGACATCTCGCCCGCCTATCTGGAGGCGATGCGTGACAGCGACATGACGGAAATGGTGGCCGAGCTGATCGGCCCCGATGTGAAATTCCATCATTGCAAGATCAATCTGAAACTGATGGGGGCGAAGACCGAGGTGCTGTATCACCAGGACTTCGCCTATACGCCGCATACCAATGACGACATCATCACGGCGCTGTTGTTCCTGGATGATGTGGATGAAACCAATGGCGCGCTGACGGTGGTGCCGGGCTCCCACAAGGGGCCGATGTATTCGCTGTTTGATGGGGATCGTTTCACCGGCGCGGTTTCGGATGCGGATGAAAAGGCGCTGCTGGCGCAAAGCATTCCCTGCTATGGCCCGGCAGGGTCGGTCTGCCTGATGCACACGAAGCTCGCGCATGGTTCGGCACCCAATGCCGGCACCAAGCCTCGGGGCCTTTACATTTGCGTCTATACCGCCGCCGATGCTGTGCCTTTGGCGCGCAACCCAATGCCGAGCACGCATGAGGGTGAGGTTATTCGGGGCAAGCCGGCGCGCTTTGCACGCATTACGGAAACCCGCGTTGAATTGCCGCAACAGCCCAAATCCGCGAGCTTCTTTACCGTGCAAGGTCAGGCTTCGGCGCAAGCGGCGGAGTGATTACGCTTCGCCCATGAGATGGAGATCGAGGCTGCGCTCCGGCGCACCTCGACGATGTTCAAACAGATAAATCTCCTGAAACTCGCCAAGCATCGGCGCCGCATTCTGCACGGGAATACTGATGCTGGTTTGCGTCAGCGCCGCGCGGATATGTGCTGGCATATTATCCAGCGCCTCATCCTCATGCCGGTAAAGCCCGCGCCCTTCCGGCACCAGGCGGACGAAAAAGGCTTCAAGGTCTGCCAGCACTCCCGGATCGGCATTGGCCTGCACCAGCAAGGATGCCGAGGTATGGCGGCACCAGAGTGTCAGCAAGCCGTTTGAGATTCCCTGCTGCGCAACCCAGCCGCGCATATCATCCGTAATGGGATACAAGCCTTGGCCGCTGGTTGCCTTCACCAAGCGGCCAAAGGATTGGTGCATTTATTCGGCATTCTCCGGCTCACGCTCCGCGTCCCGGTCTTCCTCAGGCTTGGGCAGCGCGGGCGGGGCGGCTTCCTGGCAATCGAAGGTCAGCGTGCCATCGCGCAAGCCCACCTTCACCGATCCACCCTTGGCGAGTTTGCCGAACAGCAATTCCTCCGCCAGCGGCTTTTTCACATATTCTTGAATGACGCGCGCCAAGGGTCGCGCCCCATAAAGCGGATCATAGCCGCGTTCCGAGAGCCATTCCTTGGCAGCGGAGGAAAGTTCAATCGTCACATTCCGGTCAGCAAGCTGCGCTTCCAACTGCATGACGAATTTTTCCACGACCTGCGCCACAATCTCCGGCGTCAGACCCGCAAAACCCACCACCGCATCCAGGCGATTGCGGAATTCGGGCGTGAACATGCGCTTAATCGCTTCCTCATCCTCACCCACGCGCGCCGCGCGCTCAAAGCCAATGGCTGGCTTCGCCATATCGGAAGCGCCGGCATTGGTGGTCATGATCAGGATCACGTTGCGGAAATCCACATTCTTGCCGTTGTGGTCAGTGAGTTTTCCGTGATCCATCACCTGCAACAGGATATTGTACAAATCCTGATGCGCCTTTTCGATTTCATCGAGCAGCAATACCGCATGCGGGTGCTGATCAATCGCATCGGTCAAAAGCCCGCCCTGATCAAAACCGACATAGCCAGGCGGCGCACCAATCAAACGCGACACGCTATGGCGTTCCATATATTCGGACATGTCGAAGCGGATCAGTTCAATGCCAAGCGTCTTCGCCAATTGCTTGGCGACTTCCGTCTTGCCGACACCGGTGGGACCCGAAAACAGATAATTCCCAATCGGCTTTTCCGGATCGCGCAACCCCGCGCGTGACAGCTTGATGGCGCTGGCCAGTGTTTCAATGGCCTTCTCCTGGCCAAACACCATCGCCTTCAAATCGCGTTCCAGATTCTTGAGCGTCTCCCGGTCATCGGTCGAAACCGATTTCGGCGGGATGCGCGCGATCTTCGCGACAATGTCTTCCACATCCTTCAGCGTCACGGTCTTGCGGCGCTTATTCTCGGGCAGCAGCATGCGCGATGCGCCGACCTCATCAATCACGTCAATCGCCTTGTCGGGCAGCTTGCGGTCATGGATGTATTTCGCGGAAAGCTCCACCGCCGCGCGGATCGCTTCCGGCGTATAGCGAACCTTGTGGTGCTTTTCGTAATTGGTCTTGAGGCCCTGCAGGATCTTCACCGCATCTTCCAGCGAAGGCTCATTCACATCAATCTTCTGGAAGCGCCGCACGAGCGCGCGGTCCTTTTCAAAATGTGTGCGATATTCCTTATAGGTCGTGGACCCGATGCAGCGAATCGTACCCTGCGCGAGTGCAGGCTTCAGCAGATTGGACGCATCCATCGCGCCCCCTGAGGTCGCCCCCGCACCAATCACGGTATGGATTTCATCAATGAACAGCACGGAACCTGGCTGCGCTTCCAATTCGGAAACCACGGCCTTCAGCCGTTCCTCGAAATCGCCGCGATAGCGCGTGCCGGCCAAAAGGCTGCCCATATCCAGCGCATAGATGGTGGATTTCGCCAGCACTTCCGGCACATCACCTTCGACAATGCGCTTCGCCAAGCCTTCCGCAATCGCGGTTTTCCCAACGCCAGGATCACCGACATAAAGCGGATTATTCTTGGTGCGGCGGCACAGGATCTGGATGGTGCGTTCAATTTCCTGATCTCGGCCAATCAGCGGATCAATCCTGCCCTGTTCGGCCTTCTTGTTCAGGTTGACGCAGTAATTCGCGAGCGCATCCTGGCCACGCGGCGCGCCGCGGCCCTTTTCCTCACGCTCCGGACCCTGATCTTCATTGCCGCCGCCATCACCCTTCGCAGCGCGGGGCTGCGAACGCCCGGGTGCCTTGGCAATGCCATGGCTGATGAAATTCACTGCATCCAGGCGCGTCATGTCCTGCAATTGCAGGAAATAAACCGCATGCGATTCGCGCTCGGAAAACAGCGCCACCAGCACATTGGCGCCGGTCACTTCATCGCGGCCGGAAGATTGCACGTGAATGGCCGCGCGCTGCACCACGCGCTGAAAGCCTGCGGTCGGCTTGGGGTCGCCACCGCGTTCCGTCACCAGACCGGCCAGATCCTTGTCCAGAAACTCGGTCAGGTCGCGCTTGAGCTTTTCAACATCCACACCGCAGGCGCGCAACACGCCGGTTGCATCGGCATCATCACCGAGTGAGAGCAGCAGATGTTCCAGCGTTGCGTATTCATGTCGGCGCTCACCAGCCAGGGCCAGGGCGCGATGCAGCGTCTGTTCTAGGTTACGGGACAACATGATCAACGACGCTCCATCTGGGCCGGAGCGCCTGCCGAGGCAGGACGCCATGGCCGATTTCAAACACTCATGTAGGTGCCCCTCGGGGATTCTGCGACCCCCTATCCTCAATCCTTCTCGATGGTGCATTGCAGCGGGTGCTGGTTCTGGCGGGCCAGATCCATCACCTGAGTCACCTTGGTTTCCGCGATTTCATAGGTGAAAACCCCGCAAACCCCGACACCACGGCGATGCACATGTAACATGATGCGCGTCGCCTCTTCGCGATTTTTCTGGAAAAACCTCTCCAATACGTGAACGACGAATTCCATCGGCGTGTAATCATCGTTCAGCATCAATACCTTGTACATGGCGGGCTTCTTGGTGCGCGGGCGCGCCTTGACCACGATGCCCGTCTGCGGCCCTTCGCCACCACCTTGCCCGTCATTCGGGCGCTTATCCTGATCGCTCATGTTGTCGGTTCGGTCTTTCCGGGCGCAGACTACCACGCTGCGCTGCCTATAGGATATGGAGCGAATGGCCCAAGGTGAAGCCCTGGTTACATTCAAGGCGCAATTCTTTTGCGAAGATGCCGGTCCATTCAAGGCAAAAAAGAAGCGTGACCCATTGATATGGATCACGCCATTTGCCGGCTACCCCCCGGAGTGGGAGGAGGGGGGTGGGGGGCAGCCAAGCCCGAACGGGGCAGAGCCCGGTTTTCGTGTGTGCCCCGCTCACATGCGTTCGCCGGACACACCCTCAAGCCTCGTTTGGTCGCATTTTCCGAGCCGCCAAGTGACGCCACTTGGCTTGAAAACGCTCCAAATCAAGCCGCCAGCGGCTTCGCCAGCTTTTCCATCGCCACGGTGAAGCGCGCATTCACCGGCGCAAAGGCGCTTTCGGCGAGCTTCACGGAAGCTTCCTGAAGCTTGGTGCCTTCGGCAACCACCTTCTCCAGCGCGGCCTTGGCGAACTTCGCCTGCAGCTCAGCGGCTTCATTCACGCTCTTCACGCCGGACAGCGCCTTGGCGCCTTCCAGGGCGTGGTCGGTCAGGCCCTGCGCCAGCGCCATATACTGGCGGGCGAGGTCCTGAGAGCCCGAGGCCCAGGTCTGGGCGGCCTTCGTGAAGGCCTCCACATTGCCGCGGCCGAAATCAGCGGCTTCTTCCGCCGCCTTGAAGATGCTTTCGGCACCCTTGGTCATCTGTTCCATGTTCTTCTCCATTGCGACGCGGGCCTGTTCCGCGCCATCGGTCATCACCTTTTGAGCCTGCGCCGCGGCTTCTTCCGCGACCTTGCTCACTGCCTGGCTCTTGCTTTGTGCCATGATCTCAATCCTTTCCTTGCCTGTCCGGGGCGCAGCGACCCGGGCCTTATGTGCCGGCCGGGAAGGCCGAGAAGATTTGCTGCGCTGCAACATGGACGTTGTTTACGCGCGACGCCGGGGCGATTGCAAGCGTTTTTTTGCACTGCACAAAAATTTTTGCAGGGAGGTTCGGGGCGGCTTAGGTGGGCTTTTCGGGTGACGACTCAAGCGAATTTGTTAAACCTCTGATCGAATGAGGATTTTAGTATTTTTTGCTGGACGGGCCGGCGCCGAGAGGCTATGAAGGACCTAGGGGAAGACAGGTCCGGGGCACCGCAGCCTTGGGCCATCAGGGGGTTTTTGCGGAATGAAGACTCGCCGCCAAGGCTTGGGAGGCCTTGCCGTTCGATTCGCTGGGCTGGTTGTCGGGGCAGCGCTGGTCGCTTTGCCCTGGCGCGGGGCTGAGGCGCAGATCGGCAGCGCGCGCTATTCCGCCATTGTCATGGAAGCCCGCACCGGGACCATCCTGATTGACGCCGGCGCGGATGAACCGCGCTACCCGGCATCGCTCACCAAAATGATGACGCTTTACATGGTGTTTGAAGCGCTGCGCGACGGCAAAACGCAATTGGGCAGCCGCGTGGTAATGAGCGAGGAAGCGGCTTCCCGCCCGCCTTCCAAGCTTGGCATCCCACCCGGCGGTGGCCTGACGGTGGAACAGGCGATTCTGGCGCTGGTGACGAAAAGCGCCAATGATGTCGCGGCAGCACTTGGTGAGCATATTGGCGGGACCGAGGAACGCTTCGCGCAAATGATGACCCTGCGTGCGCGCAGCCTTGGCATGACACAAACGCGCTTTCGCAATGCCTCTGGCTTGCCGGATTGGGAACAGGTGACCACGGCGCGGGATATGGCAACGCTGGGGCGGCGGCTGTTCACCGATTTCCCCAATCGCTACCACTATTTCGGCACCATCCATTTCGCCTGGGGCCGGGCGCAGATCCGCAACCATAACCGCATGCTGGGCGATTATGATGGCGCGGATGGCATCAAGACCGGCTTCATCAATGCATCTGGCTTCAATATCGTGACCTCAGCGCAGCGCGATGGCGTGCGGCTGGTGGGCGCCACTTTTGGCGGTTCTTCCTGGGTGGAGCGTGATCGGCATATGGGCGCGCTGCTTGATCAGGGGTTTTCGCGTATGGGGGTGGCACCGCGCCCGCCTTCTTCCGTAATGGCCGCGGCGGCGCCGGCACCTCGGCGCAGCGCGCCGGCAGCGCGGCCAGTGGCGCAGGGCAATGCGCCGGCGGCGCAGGTTGCGTCTTCCCAACGCCGTGCGCCGCAGCAGCAAACGGCGGCCGCGCCCAATCGGCAAAACATGGCGCCGGTTACCTATCGGCAACCGCCAACACCGCCGCGCCCGGCGGCACGCCCCGTGCAGCGCGTGGAACAGGGCAGCGCCACAAGCAATACGGCACGGCCCAATACGCAACGTTCGAGCGCACAAACCCAACAATTGCGCGCGCCGCCCCGTCCGACGCAGCGATAAATCATTCGCGCCAGGAAAGCCCGACGCGGCGCATCCGCGCGCGCACATAAGCAAGCCAAATCACTTGCAGGCCAAGCGCCGGGACCAAGACCAAGGGCTTGATGGCGGGTGCAAGCCCCATGAATCCCAAGGCAAGCACGCCATGCGCCAACACAAACCCCCAATGCACGGCAGCGACTTGCCGCACACCCATCCCGCTTCTCTGCGCCATTTGATACAAATGCGTCCGATGCGCGGCAGTGATATTCAGCCCCATTGCGGCGCGGCGCATGAGCGTAAAGGCCGCGTCGAAAAACAGGCCTAATAACAGCAGCGGCACCAGCATGAAGCTGACCTCGGCCGCATCAAAGCGCGCTGCTGCCACGGCCAGGATCGCCACCATGAAGCCCAGGAACTGGCTGCCGACATCGCCCATGAAAATCCGCGCCGGGTGCAGGTTAAAGGGCAGAAAACCAAGCAAGCCCGCGGCCAGCATCATGGATGCCAGATAGACAAACCAGCCGCCCTGGTTTTCGGCAATGGCGCAAAGGATCAGCAGTGCCAGGAAGACGGTGCCGCCCACCAGCCCATCCAGCCCATCCATGAAATTCACCGCATTGGTGCAGCCTAGAATCCAGAACAGCGTCAGCAGCGGCCCAAGCGCACCAAGTTGCACAATCCCCAAGCCCGGCACCGCAAGCCGCTGCAATTCAAGCCCGCTGCCAATCGCCACCAGCGCGGCCAAGGCTTGCGCCGCCAGCTTCACCGCAAAGCGCAAATCCCGCGCATCATCCAAAAGCGAAACGGCGGCAATCGCCAACGCCGCCCCAATCACACCCAGGAATTGCGGCCCCGGCAGGCGCGCATATTCCGCCTGCCAATACAAAATCCCCATGCCCAGCGTGAAAGCCACCACAATGCCAAGCCCTCCGCCCCGTGGCGTGGGCCGGCTATGGCTTGATCTGGCATTGGGGTGATCCAGGATCGGGTAGGCGATCATCAGCCGCACGACCAGCGCCGAGATCAGCGCCAGGCCAAGGGCAACCGCCAAATGGGTCAGGAAGGCGTACAGGGTCATATCGGCCCCGCTATCGCCCGGCGCAGCGCCGGGCGCAACCTGATGGCGGCCTTAGCGCCGTTGCAGGATTTCCGGGTTCACCATCATGGCCGGATCAGGCGCGCCGTCCAAAGCGGCCAGGATATTGCGCGCCGCCGCTTCGGCCATGCGCGCCGTGCCTTCTTCCGTGCTCGCCGCCGAATGCGGGCTGATGATGACATTGGGCATGCTGAACAGGGGATTGCCCGGTGTCGCGGGTTCCACTTCCAGCACATCTGTCCCGAATCCCATCAGGCGCCCGGATTGCAGCGCAGCCACCACCGCTTCCTGCTTCACAATCGGGCCGCGCGCCGTATTCACCAGAATGGCGCCGGGCTTGAGCGCGGCGAAAGCGGCCTCATCCATCAAATGCCGCGTTTCGGGCGTGAGGGGACAATGCAGCGTCACCACATCTGCTTCCGTCAGTGCCTTCTTCAAATCCCGCGCTGGGATATGGCCATCGGATGCGATGCGCGCCGGATGATAGAGCGGGTCATGCACCATGACCTTCATGTGAAAGGCGCGCGCATAGGCCGCAACGCGTGACCCGATCCGGCCATAACCCACCACCAAAGCGGTCTTGCCGGCGAGATCCACCATGCGCGGCCCATCCTTGGGCCACCAGCCGCCTTGCTTGATATGCGCATCCGAATCCACTGCCCGGCGCGCCACCCCCAGCATCAGCATCATGGCGTGTTCGGCAACCGAAAGATCATTGGTGCCATTCACCACCATCACCGCAATGCCGCGTTCCGTGCAGGCGGGGATATCCACCGTGTCAAAGCCAACCCCGATGCGCGATACCGCGCGCAAGCGTGGCGCGGCGGCCAATGCTGCCTTGTCCACCCGTTCCAGCCAAGCCACCAGGCCATCCGCATTGGCCAAGGCCGCGTGCAAGGCGGGCGCCGGCGGGTCGAACATTTCGATGGTTTCGACATCGGCGCGGGAGGCGAGCACCGCCGCACCCGCCGGATGCAAGGGACGGCCAAGGACAATGCGATAGGGCATCAGTTCAGCTTCTCGATCTTGTTGACTTCAACCACTTCGCGCCAGCGCGCGATTTCGGACCGCACATGGGCGGCGAAACGCTCCGGCGAGCCACCTTCCGGGCGCACACCAAGATCGGCGAATTTGCGGCGTACTTCGGGATCGGCAATGGCTTCATTCAACAAGCGGCTGAGCCCCGCAATCACGGCATCGGGCGTACCGCGCGGGGCCATGAAGCCGAACCAGGGTTCCACCACGATATCTGGGATGCCGGCTTCGGCGAAGGTCGGCACATCCGGCAGGGATGGGTCGCGTTCCCGCCCCGTGACGGCAAGGGCGCGGATTTGCCCGGCGCGGATGGCGCCGATCTTGGTTGGAATATTCTCTATCATCACCTGCACCTGTCCGGCCAGTAGCGCCTGCAAGGCCGGCGCGCCGCCGCGGAAGGGCACATGCACCAGCGTGAGGCCAAGCCGGCCATTCAGCAATTCAGGCGTCAGGTGATTGGAAGACCCGAAGCCCGAGGAACCATAATTCACCCGCCCCGGATTGGCCTTCACCCAGGCCAGGAATTCCTGGAGCGTCTGCGCCGGCACGGCGTTATTCACCGCCACCGCATTCATGACGCTGCCGGACCAGAAAACCGGGATCAGATCCCGTTCAATGTCATAGGGCATGCGGGCATAAATCGCAGGATTGATCGCGCAATTGCCAATGGTGCAGGCGCCGAGCGTATAGCCATCCGGCGTGCTTTTCGCCGCCGCTTCCATGCCGATATTGCCATTGGCGCCGGAGCGATTTTCCACCACCCAGGGATGCGGCGCGCTGCGGCTCACGCGATCGGCCAGGATACGCCCGACCAAATCCGTGGAGCCCCCGGGCGGGAAGGGCAGGATGATCCGTACCGGGCGTTCAGGAACCCATCCCTGCGCGAGCGCAAGCCCGGGCAGGCAAAGGGCGATCAGGGTCAGGGCAATCCGGCGGAACATGGAACCTTCTTTACGATGGGTCTTGATGGACCCTTGCCTTGAGTATCAGACCTATTGGGCGTGGCTTCAAGCATGGGGGCGCTTGCCAAGGGGGGCGGGATCGTCTTTTGCAGCAGCGTCTTTTGGGGGCGGCGCGGCATTGGAGAAGAACAGAACCGGGCAAGGGATTGCGCTGATGGTGGTGGCCATGGGGGTGCTGCCGCTTTTGGATGTTTGCGCGAAATTTCTCGGCCAGGGCGGCATTCCCATTCTGCAAATCGTCTGGGCGCGCATGTTCTTTGGTGCGGTTTTCATCCTGCCCTTTGCCTGGCGGACAGTGGGGCCGCGCGGGTTGCTGCCGGAAAGGCTTGGCTTCCATACGGCGCGCGCCGCGTTTCTGGTGGGATCAACGGGGTTTTTCTTCGGCGCAATCACCTTCATGCCGATTGCCGATAGCCTCGCCATCTTTTTCGTGCAGCCCTTGCTGATTACGGCGCTTTCGCCGTTATTGCTGAAGGAATATGTGGGCCCGCGCCGCTGGGCGGCGGTTGCGATTGGTTTTTGCGGCACGCTGATCATCATCCGGCCCGGCTTTCAGGATTTCAACCCCGGTATGGCGTTGGCCTTTGCTTCCGGCACCTGCATGGCGCTTTACATGCTGATTACGCGCCGGCTCGCGCGGGATGAGGACCCGCTGATGACCACCTTCCACACCAGCCTGATGGGCGCGGCGATGATGAGCCTGACGTTGCCCTTTTTGTGGGAGCCGCCCGATGCCGTGGAATGGGGCTTATTGCTTTTATTGGCAGCGATTGCGGTGGCTGGGCATTTCCTGATTGCGCGCGCCTATACCATGGCCGAGGCATCGCTGTTGGCGCCGTTGGCCTATACAGAAATGATCATGGCGACCCTGGCTGGCTGGTGGTTCTTCGGCGAAATGCCCGATCGCTGGACTTTTATTGGTGTGGCGATTCTGATCGCGTGTGCGATTTATATCTCGGTGCGTGAGGGGGCGCGGCGCGTTGCGTTAGCGCGGGAGTTTGAGCAGCCTTGAGGCAATTGAGGTGCTCAATTCATGGTTTCCAAAGGCCGCGGGCCTTTGGTGGGTGGGTTTCAGGGAGGGCAAAGCCCTCCCTGATCCGCGCCCGGTTGTCTTACGCGGCTCCTCCAATCTGCTGGAATGCCGCGCCTCGGGGCCATGTGCTCTTGGGCGCGCCATTAAAGGGCGCAGCCGCGGTGAAGGCCGGCGGCATGCCGAAAGAACCCGTCAGCGCAGCAAAGACTAACGTCGCGGTGGCGGAGCCACTGTTGCAGGTGGCAAGACGGATTTCAGATCAGCCAAGGCCTGTTCCCGGCTCGGTGGATTGCCATTGCTGACCGCAACCATGTGCCGCGCCGCAATGCGCGCCAATTCCGGTAGATACTGCACATTCTGCGCCTGCATTTCCTGCTGCACCACATTACCCGCATCCGCGATGCGGAGCCGATCCGCACTGCGGCCAACGGCCAGCACGCTGCGCAGATAGCTCGCGGTCAATTCCTGCGCACGCGCGGGCTGGCCTTCCGCCTGGCCCCGCAACGCCGCTTCAATGCGCGCCATGGTATTGGTGATTTGCTGCGTGCGTTCCTGCTGCCGGCGGAGCGCTGCCTGCACCTCGGCCTGTGTTGCGGCCGCGATGCGGCCCTGATCTTCGGCAAGCGTGCGCTGCGCTTGCACGGTTTCCGCCTGCACACGCGCAAAGGCGCCAAGCAATTCGCCAAAACCCTCCGCGAGCAGGATTTGCCGGCCGATTTGCGCCGCCGCAGCGATCTGGCTTTGGATGGCCTGAATTTCCTGGTCATTGCGCTCTCGTTGCGCGGTACGCAGCGCCGCGCCCACACGATCAATGCCCTGGCGCAGTGCCGGGTCTGGCGTGTCATTCTTCAACACTTCCAAAAGCCGCGCCGGGTCTTCGCTGGCACTGCCACGCGATTGCGCTTCCGCTTCAAACGCTGCGCGCAATTGTGCGGGGCGCTGATCGCTGCTGGTCGCAACCAAAGCAAGCACCGGGCGAAAGCCAAGGCTGCGCAGCCGCAACGCTTCGCCATTGCGATCAAGCGGCGGCAATTCCACGCGCAGGCTTGAACGGATTTGATCCTCCGGCGTCAGGAAATCCCCGCCACGCGCCACCATGCCGCCGGCCTGACCATGCGGTCGCCCAACGCGATTGAGCCGATAGGGTTCCAGCACCCATTCCGCGACATTGCCGAGGATATCGAAAACGCCAAGCGGATTGGGTTCCAGCATGCCAATGGGCCGCACCCGCCCGCCTGAGGATCGCGTGCCCTGAAACCAGACATGGCGCTGCATGCCTTCCGGCATGGGGAATACACGCGCGCTGAAATCCGCTTCTGATACTGCCGCACCACCGCGCGCGGCGAATTCCCATTCATCTTCCGTCGGCAGGCGCACAAAGGCGCGCGCATCATCGCGCATCGGCAAGGCATCACGCGCATTGCGCGCAAGCCAGGCAGAATACCGCATCGTGAAGCCAATCGCCTCATGCCAGGCAACATCCGCTTGTGGCAGGCGGCCGGCTGTGGCGGGGGTGGGGCAGGTTTCGCTGGTGACAGCGCTGTATTGATCGCGCGTCACCTCATATTTGCCGATGTAATAACGCGGCGGTGCCGCGGCATCGCTGCCACGAAACGGGCCGGCGATGAAGCTCTGGCGCAGAAACTCACTGTAATTGGTCGCCGCATCGGACTGACCCAGCATAGCCGGCCGGTCTGCGAGCAACCAATTACAGTGAGTTTCTGCGCCAGAGTTTCATCGCCGGACCGTTTCGCGGCAGCGATGCCGCTGCACCGCCGCGCTATTACATCGGCAAATATGAGGTGACGCGCGATCAATA
>Ga0172373_10003021_pt1 | contig 25070 bp, 19 predicted proteins | sample Lak10m_2_FD_114546 | JGI IMG/M metagenome (GOLD analysis project Ga0172373, IMG submission 114546) | Freshwater microbial communities from Kabuno Bay, South-Kivu, Congo - kab_092012_10m | ecosystem: Environmental > Aquatic > Freshwater > Lake | place: Democratic Republic of the Congo...
CACAAAATTATATAAATTTATTAAATATTATTTTTAAATGCACCGTAGAGGAAAATCTTTGATTTTCCTCTACAATGGATGGGAGATAAAATCTTTGATTTTATCCCCCATGCACTGACTAAAGTTTATAAAATGAATATAGTTCAATAGTATTTTTTATGAAATTTTTAATAATTTTCATAAAAAATGAAAAATTACACTTATATTTTTCTATGGTAATTAAAAATAGGTGGATAATATTTTCCATATATTATAAAATAATTAAATATAAAAATGAATAATACTCCCATTTTTATAAAATTTATTAAAAATTTCATAAAAAATGAAAAATTATTTATCTTTGCTAAATAATTTTTTCTATGCTCATTAAATATACCTATTTTTTAATAAAATAATCATTACTAGCAAAATTATATAAAATTATTAAAATTTATTTTTATATACACTAAATAATATTTATAAAATGAATACGTCAATCCAGTATTTTTTATGAATTTTTCGTGAAAATTATCAAAAAATTCATAAAAAATATAATTTTATTGTATTCATTTTATAAAATTTATTGTGTATTTAAAAATAATATTTAATAAATTTATATAATTTTGCTAGTAATAATTATATAAATTTATTAAATATAGGTATATTTAATGAGCATAGAAATAAATTATTTATCTTTGATAAATAATTTATCATTTTTTATGAAATTTTGATACTTTTTATAAAAATGGGTGTATTATTATATTTAATTTAATAAAAAATAAATTGAATATAATAAAGGTTAATAGCCTTAAATAATTAATAATTTTCATAAAAATGAGTGTATTATAAATATTGTCATTTATTGAATCATATACACTCATTTGTATAAAAAGTATTAAAAATTTTATAAAAAATGATAAATAATTTTTAATTAAATAATTATTATTTTATTAAATATTATTAAATACACTTAATAAATTTTATAATAGTAATTATGACATAAAATTTTTAATTTTATGTTTTAAGATTGGGATAAAAATCAAAGATTTTTTATTTATCCTACGTTTCATGTTTACACATGAAACATATTTTTCTAAAATTAATATGATTGAATATTCTTTTTATGAAATTTTCAATAATTTTCATAAAAAGAAATGTATTGTTATTTATGGATATATAATATTGTCATGTTAGAATTGGTGTATTATTTTATCAATTTTTATATAGTTATTTAAAAAAATACTAACAATTACCTAATATTGATGGTTAAAGATTTATTATTATATGATAGATTAGAAGTACCATATGATGCTACTAATGAACAAATTAAAAAAAATTTTTATAGATTATCTAAAACATGGCATCCAGATAAACATTTAAATGAAGAAGATAAGATTAATGCTACTAATAAATTTAAAGAATTAAATGAGGCCAAAGAAATATTATTAGATACTGAAAAAAGGAAATTATATGATAAAATTGGACTAAATATTTTAAATAATGGATTATATGAGCCTAATTTTAATAATTTTGATAATTTATTTAGTACTAGTTTCTTTAATATGAATAATAATAAAACACAAAATTATGATGATATAAATGAAACATTAAATGTAACTTTAGAACAATTATATAATGAAGAAAATATAAATTTAAGTTATAAACAAAAAATAGTTTGTCCTAAATGCAACGGTGAAGGTCATTCAGAAAATGTTAATCCAATATGTAATATTTGCACAGGAAAAGGCACAAATATAAAAATAATTAAAATTGGAATAATTATGCAACAGATTATTAGTCAATGCCATCAATGTAAAGGTATAGGAAAAATAATACAAGATATAGATAAATGTATTCAATGTAATGGTAATTGTTATATCTATAAGGATAAATCTATACAGATACCTCTTAAATCTGGATTAAATAATGAAAGTAAAATTAATTTATCAAATAAAGGAAATCAATTCAAAAATATTAGAACTAATCTTATTATTTGTATAAATGAATTACCTCATGAAATATTTAAAAGACATAATGATGATTTATTTATAACAATTAATTTAAATTTATATCAAGCATTATTTGGATTTAAAATAAAAATAAAACATTTAGATAATCGTGAACTAATTATTACTACAAATGATATAACAGAGTTTAATTCTATTAAAAAAATATCTAACGAAGGAATGAAAACATTAAATTCTGATTCTAAAGGTGATTTATATATAAAATTTATTATATCATTACCTAATATAAGTGATGATATACATAATATAAAAAATATTTTAAAAGTTATATGTAATGAACAAGATAATGATTTATCAAGTAATTGTACTCTTACCTCTATTAATGGTAAATTAGAATATATAAATTATTTGCATTCTATTTTTGATAATCGCAATTATATTATATAATTATAAATTAAATATATTATTATATATTATATTTTGATTTTCCAGCTTCTTTTCTACATATTGGGCATTTATTACTATATTCTCGTAAATATTTAAATATACATTGTTTATGAAAAACATGTTCACAATTTATTTTTGATACTTCATTGCCTTTTTCAAGTTCTAATAAGCAAATACTACAATTATCATTTAAATTTTCTTCTAATGTATAATTTTGAATTTTATCAAATTCATCATCATCCATTGTTACTACTACATCTTGAAATACATTGGATTCATCAATTACTAAATTTCTAAGCATATTAAGAAAAATATTATTATTTAATCTTCTTATTGGTATTTGATTATTTGAATTATTATTTATTGCATTTGATCTCATACGAGAGCTTCTAGGAGACCTTATATCTGTATCATCATTATTATTATTAATATCATTATTATTATTAATATCATTATTATTATTAATATCATTTAATCTTCTATAAGATCTTCTAGTAGATCTTATATTTGTATCATCATTATTATTAATTTCATTATTATTTATTTCATTATTATTTATTTCATTTAATCTTCTGTAAGATCTTCTAGTAGAACTTGCATCATTATTATTAATTTCATTATTATTATTATTAGTATTATTATTATTATTTAATTCATTTAATCTTCTATAGGATCTTCTAGGAAATCTTATATTTGTATCATCATTAATATTTGTATCATTATTAATATTTATTTCAGTTAATCTTCTGTAAGATCTTCTAGTAGACCTTATATTTGTATCATCATTATTAATTATTTCATTTGTATTTTCATTATTTAATTGATTATTTGATATTATATTAGTATTTGTTTCATTATTTAATTGATTATTTGATATTATATTAGTATTTGTTTCATTATTTAATTGATTATTTGACCTTCTATTAGAACGCCTATTATTTATATTATCATTATTTAATTGATTATTGGATCTTCTATTATTTAGTATATTAGTATTAGTTTCATTATTAATATTGTCATCATTTGTTTCATTATTTATATTATCATTATTTAATTGATTATTGGATCTTCTATTATTTCGTATATTAGTATTAGTTTCATTATTAATATTATCATCATTTGTTTCATTATTTATATTATCATTATTTAATTGATTATTGTATCTTCTATTATTTTGTCTATTAGTATTTGTTTCATTACTAATATTGTCATCATTTGTTTCATTATTTATATTATCATCATTATTAATATTTATAATATTATTCATATTTATATTAGTATTATTAATAATAGTACTAATAATTTGTTGGATAGTGTGGATAGAGGGTATATTATTTGAAATTTCATCATTATCTATAATATTATTAGTATCATTACTATTATTTTCATCTATATCATTATCGATTAAATTGGTAATTGGGATGATAATAACAACTTGTTGTAACATTTCAAAAGTAACATCTATATTATAATATTGATAAAATTCATATAATCTTTGATTAATTAGATTTGGTGGAATATTACGATTTAATAAATATATTTTTAAATCTTTAATTATGCTAATTTCATCTTGAGTATTATCTTGAATGTACACGCGCATTGCGAATAGATCAGAATATAATTCTTCAAATTCGGCCATTTAGTAATATAAGATATATATTATTATATATTTATTTCAATATTTTTTATATTATTTAAATGAAAAATTATTATAAAAATAATATTTATATAATAAATATATGTCAGTACCATATCATATTAAAAAATGGAAAGAAAAACAATTAGCTGAATTAATGTATAATAAGAATAATTATGATAATAACATTATAGATAAAAAATATAATGATATTATAAATAAATATAATAATAAAATAGAAAATTATAATAAAAAAAAAGAAATAAAATTATTAATTCGATATAAAATTGAATTAGAACAAATGAATAAAGATACTACTGATATAATGAAAAATATTAATAATAGACATAATAGTTATAATAAAAAAAATATAGACTTTATTGAATAAAATTACTTTATACGTGTAACTACACCATTTTCTACATATAATTCTTTATCAAATATATTTTTAACTTTATCAATATGTGTAATATAAAAAATTATATTATTTTTAAATATATTTTTTATAGTTAAACATATTTCATATGCAAAGTCTTCATTTAAATTTTGATCTATTTCATCAAATAATAATATATTATAATTTTTATCTTTAATAGTATAGATTGTTCTAGCTATTACTAATCTTATTTTTTCACCCATACTTAATTTTTCTACATTAATATATTTATTATTTCCATCAGAAGGAAATTTTGATAATTTTATAGATTCTTTTATTAAATTAATATTATAATTATCATTATAATTAGAAATAATATCATATAAATTTCCATCAAATAGATCTTTATAATTTGGTAAAAATATATATGCATTTTTTTTAATTTCTGATATATTTGGTTTAATTTTTATATTATCACATTTTACTATACCTTTTAAAATATAAATAAAAGATGTTTTTCCACTTCCTGATTTTCCATTAATTAAAAAATGATCATTTTTATGAATAACTAATTTATCTTTCAATATTAATTTAGGATTTGTAATGTTAATATTATCAATTTCTATATAATTTATTTTTATTCTATTTGTAAATTTTTCTTTATTTTGTGGAATAAATTTATTTAAATATTGCAAACGTTCGCACATTTTAACATTATTTATTTTACTTCTATAATATTGATTTAATTTATTACTAACATATTGAATATCATATATTATCAAAAAATAAGTTATAAAATCAAATGGTGTTATTTGATCAAATCTATAACTAATAATTATAAATATATATAAAAACATAGCCATATTAATTTTATTTTCTATATTAGTATTTATATTTAATATACTATAATTAGTTGATTCTAATTTTTCAATATTATCTAAATAATATTTATAATTAAATTCATCATTTATTAAGAAACTTTTACTATTCACTAAATAATTACGAATGTTATTATCATATTTAAAATATTCATTAGTTAAATATAATTCTTTTTCTATTTTTTTTTCATATAATGTTTTTACATAAACGTAATATATCATAAATAAAATTATAATTAATGGGAAATTCTTATTATATGATATTAATATTAATGTTATAAATCTTAATGGTATATCATATTTTCTTTTTATATTTACAATATATTCTTCTAAATTATCATTAATATGATCCAAAATTGTATAATAATTAACTAAATCCAAATCTAAAATTCTATTTTTTTCTAATTGTATTATTCTTTTATTATAATAATCACTATTTGCAATTTTAAATTCTTTCAAAAAATTATTAGTTATATATTTTGAATAATTTTCTACAGGTACAGTTATTATTAAAACTTTAAATAATATTAGTGTACAATATAATATTAAATCAGGTTTCGATTTTAACATATTACTAAAATATAACAGTAACCAATGAAACCCATCGTTGAGTACACTATTTATTAATGCCATATAAAAATATTTATTGTATGCCGAATTTAAATTATATTTTTCTAATATAATTTTAATATGTGCGTCTATTTGTTCATCCATATTAATATATATAATATATTAAAATATTTAAAATATAAATATTATATAAAAATTTAAAGATTGTTAATATTATTTTTATGTCTACATAATCATATTCATTTTATACAAGTTATTAGGCCTGACTTAAAAAAAGTATATACACCTATTTTTATAAAAATTATCAAAAATTTCATAAAAAATAAAAAAATATTTATCGAAGATAAATATTTTTTGCATAAAAAAGAATATACATATTCTTTTTTATGCCTGTTATATTATATTCATTTTATAAAAATTATTAAGTATATTTATACAATAATATTTAATTAATTAGTAAGTAATAATTATTTATTTAAAAATTATTTATCTTTATGAAATTTTTAATAATTTTCATAAAAACAAGTATATATTATAAATTAATTAAAAATTGAATATAATAATATTTTTAGTTTTATCTAATTAATTATAATGAAAAATTTACCGTTAGAAATATATCAAAATATTTTAAGTTACAAATCACCTACTATTAAATTTAATATATATAAAGATAATAAATTAATAAAATCATTATCTCATTCTTGGCATAATACTCTAAAATTAATTTTAGATAAAAAAAAATATACTAATCTTAAAGATTCTAATTATATAAAATTATGTAATGAAATTATTCTTATTAAAATTAGTAAAAAAAAAATATTAAGTCAATTATATCATAAATTAATAATAGATAATTATGATTTATATTTTAAAATTAATAATATTGAAATACCATATAAAATATTAAATATTTTATTTTGGAACTCATTTGATGTAAAACAAGATATTGATATAGATTTATATATTGTTTATAAAAAAATATACAATAATTATAAAGATATAATTATAGAAGAAAAATATGAAAATAATATATTACATTTATATAAAGATAATATAAATACCAATATTTTAGAATTAATAATAAATCATTCTAAAATATTTTCACGATTTTATGTATTATATAATAACACATGGACAATAATACCAGATAATGTTATTATTTATTATAGACATTTACCTATATATTATGAAAGCAGAAATATTAAATATTATTTATATTATGATAATTATAAAATACATATATTTACTATTACAGATGAATTATATAATAGTATAACATTTTATAAAAATATAACTTGCGATATATTTTATAATAATGTTAAAAATAAAAAAGGTTTTAATTTAATTAAAATTATTAATTAGTAATATTATACCATATTTATTTTATTAAATTTATTTAGAACGACATAAAATAAAATTTAATAAATTTATATAATTATTTATCAAAGATAAATAATTTTTATAAAAATTGAATATAAATTATTTAAGTCTAATTTTCTATTATATATAATGATTGAATATTTTGAAAAACACGAAGGAAATTTTACAGGTGAATTACCAAAAGAATATTTTAAATTTGATTATCCGTTAGATCATTTCCAACTTTATGGATGTCAAGCTATAGATAAAAATGAAAATATTTTAGTAACTGCACATACAGGAAGTGGTAAAACAGCATTAGCATTATATGGTATTGCACGAACATTATCAATGAATAAAAAAGTTATATATACATCACCTATTAAAACTTTATCTAATCAAAAATATGCAGAATTTTCAAATCATTTTGATTCTGTTGGTATTATGACAGGTGATGTAAAAATAAATCCTATTGCTAATTTATTAATTATGACTGCAGAAATTTTAAGAAACTCTATTTTGAAAAATAATAATAATGTAGTAGAAGATAAAATTAGTTGGACATTTGATCCTAATGAAGTTGGTTGTGTTATATTAGATGAAGTACATTTTATTAATAATCAGGATAGAGGGACTGTTTGGGAAGAAATTATTATAAATTTATCATCTGATATTCAACTTATTATGTTAAGTGCAAGCGTTACTAATCCTGATGAGATGGCATTATGGATAGGTAATTTAAAAAAAATTAAATGTCATTTAATGACAACATATAAAAGACCTGTACCTTTACAGCATGGTATTTGGTGGGATAATGAAATAACTTATTTTTTATATGGTGATAATAATTGGACAAATAATATTTGGTCCGATATTGAAAAAAAAATAAATAAATATTATAAATATAATAAATTTACATTAAATATGTTTTTTTCTTGTATTAAATATTTATATGATAATAATATGACACCTGCTAATATATTTTTATTAAATAGAATATTAATAGAAAAATATGCAAAAAAAATTCCATATTATTTCGTTAATTCAGAAGAAGCTGCAAATATTAGTAATATATGGAATTTTAAATTAAGAAATTATAAAAATATATATGATAAAACAACTGAATGGAATGAATTATATTCTCTAGTAATTAAAGGTATCGGTATACATCATTCTGGAATGATACCAATATTAAAGGAAATTGTAGAAATATTATATGAAAAAGGTCTAATTAAAATATTATTAGCTACTGAAACTTTTGCAATGGGTGTAAATATGCCTACAAAAACTGTTGTATTTACACAACTTACTAAATATGATGGTAATGAAAGTAAAAGATTATTAAAATCAGAAGAGTATGGTCAAATGGCAGGTCGTGCAGGTAGGAGAGGAAAAGATCCTATTGGACATGTATTAATTTTACCTTTTAATGATTTTATTACAGAATATGAAGCAAAAATAATAATATTATCATCGCCACAAAATATAAGATCTAAATTAAATATAAATCCAATATTTGTATTAAAACATTTATCTATAATTACAGATAATGACATTAAACAATTATATACAAATTCATTATTTAATTATCAATCAATAAAAGATAATGATAATTTAAAATATAAATATGAGTTAATTAGTAATAAGATAGAAAAATATGAAAAAGAACATAATATAGATAGTAATTTATTAAATGAATATTATAAAATTATAGAGTTAAATGAAAAATTAAAACCAAATGGATTTATAAAATTAGCTCATAATATAGAAAAAAAAATTAAAAATGAAATAAAAAATTTATTAGATTTATATTCTAATAATAATATAAATTTTTTAAAAATAATTGATACATATATTTTAATACATAAAGATTTTAATAATATTAAAATAAAAATTGATGAATATGAATCAAAAATGAATAACCAAATACAATATATATTAGATTTTTTAAAAAATAATAATTATATTACTATAATAGATTCTAAATATCAGTTAACAAAAATTGGTAAAATAATTTCAGATATAAATGAATGCAACCCATTTATTATTAATTATATTATTTGTAATAATTTATTTGATAATATAGAATTTAATGAAATTGTAGCCATTTGTTCTATTTTTATAAATGAAAATAAATCAAATGAAGAAATTTATATAAGTGATCTAAACTGTTCTGATAAATGTCGAGATATACTATACAATATCGAAAAAAAAATTGGTGAGTTTTATAAATTAGAAGATAATTTAAATAAAATATTACCATATCCTTGTTATTTAGATTGGTCTATTAATTATACAATGTTTAATACTGTTATTGAATGGGCTGATAATAATAATATAGATACATCATTTTATGGAAATTTTATTAAAACAATACTTAGAATAACACAATTAATTAGAAATATTGAATCAATCGCTATTTCAATTAACAATATAGATTTAATTAATAAATTAAATGGATATTTAGAAAAATTAATCAGAGATATAGTAACTACTGATTCTTTATATTTAAAATAAAATTTTATCTTTCTAATTCCATTATCGTCATATTATTAAATAGATTATACATACAATCTTTACAACATACAATATGATGACTTTGGGAACTACTAATTCCTTTACATATAACAATATCAGTCATAGCGATATCTAAACATATTGGACAAGTTTTATCAGTTTCACTAAATTGATCATTGGATATTATTTTATAATTTTCAATATCTACATTCCTGCATATAGGACATTTATCATATGGTGTATATATAGATATTATAGATTCAGAAATAATTCTATCAACATAATTTAAATTATTAGTCATAATTATATTAATATCTCTATTAATATTATTAGATATAATATTATTAGATATAATATTATTATTTTCTTCTGATGTGTTCATTTTTTGAATTTGTATGTATGGCTAGGGTATTGAGATTAATGGTATTATCATAATATATTTTTTTCAATTTTTTATTATTTTAAATATTTTGTTCATAATGTTAATGAGTATCCATGATACACAAATTTTAAATTTTTTTAATTCTATTATAATATATAATAATAATAAATATATAGATAAATTTATAAATATAAAAATATTAGATGATATATTTAATATTGATATAATAAATTCATTTAAAAATGGCATTTTTGATACATTATCTAATTCTTATTTTCTAAAAATTTATAATGAAGGAAATTATATTGAAATTTTAAAAAATAGTTATTTAACAGAAAGTGATTATATTAAGAATTTTAGTAATTATAAAATATTTAAATATTATTATCATCATAATAGATATAATATCTATTATAATATTAAAGTGTTATTATATTCATTTAATAAAATTTATGAATATGAAAAATATTATAATTATTTTATTAATAATATTAAAAATAATAATGATATAATATCTAGTTTATTATTAATTATTATATATCATGCAAAAACTTTACAAAATTTAGAAATATTACCTTTATTAATATTATCATATATTAAATATATATGTACTAGTTTTATAGATGAATGTATATATAAAATTTTAGTTAATACAATTTATTATACTATTGTTGATATAAATATTTATGATATTTATAATAAAGATGAACAAATAAAATTAATAAAAAAAATAAAATTTACATCATATGATCAAAATATAATATGTAACTATATTAAGGATAAATTCAATTCCTATATTAAAATAGAATATATTTACGATTTTATACTATTTTTGTCTGAAAATATAAAATATATTTATATATCTAATATAGATAAATATATAATTAATGAATTAATAAAATTCTCTAAACATGATTCATTAAATAATATTATTTCATCATATAAATTACCTCAATTTAATAATAATTTACAATCTATTGTATTTCCAACAGATATTTTAAATACTGAAAATATAAATACTAAAGATTTAAATGAAAATATATTTGAATATTCTATAAAAAATACTATTAAACCATCAATAATTAAAACACCAATTATTAACCCTCCTAAATCACCTGTTAAATTAATAAAACATACTATTATTACATCTAATAAATATTTATCTTCATATTCAAATGATGGCTCATTATCACCACCAAATAATAGATTAATAAATAATAATTTTTTAAAATTACAAAATAGATCATTATCACCTACACAAAAAAGATGTTCGTTATTACATAATAATAGTTCAGTATCTGTTCCTGTAAATAATATAATATTACCACAATCAAATAATGGTTCACCATCTGTTCCTATAAATAATCTACTATTACCCCAATCAAATAATGGTTCATTATCTGTTCCTGCTAATAATCTAATATTACCCCAATCAAATAATGGTTCGCCATCTATTCCTGCTAATAATCTAATATTTCCACAACCTAATAATGGATCATTAACTGTTCCTGCTAATAATCAAACATTATTACCTAATAATGGGTCATTATCTATTCCTGTTAATAATCAAACATTATTACCTAATAATGGGTCATTATCTATTCCTGTTAATAATCAAACATTATTACCTAATAATGGGTCATTATCTATTCCTGTTAATAATCAAACATTATATAATTATAACAATACTTTGTATAATTATGAAAATATATCACCAAATTATAATATGTATTATAAAAATATGACATATAATGAAAATTATAACCATAATATAAATTATGAAACCATATCAAATTATAATACTGTTATACCGAATAATAATATTATAAATAATAATACTATAATACCAAATAATAATATTATAAATAATACTATAATACCAAATAATAATACTATTATATCAAATAATAATGGAATGATATTAAATAATAACAATATTATGCCTAATAATATTGGAACAATATTAGATAATAATAATATTATATCAAATAACAATATTAGACCGATATTAAATAATATTGGAACGATATTAAATAATAATGAAATTATTCCTAATAATATTGGAACTATATTGAATAATGATAATATAGTGTATAATTACAATGACACTTTTTTATCGAATTATAATAATACAAGATTAAATTGTAGTACTATTATACCGAATAATAATGGGCATTTAGTAAATTATTCGCCAAGATCATACATATATTTTAAAAAATATTATTAATATTTTCCATATATTTAATAATAACTTTCTTTTTAATATTAATGGAAAATATAGATAGTAATATCCAAAAATGGGAGTTAAAATTTAATAAATATTGTGAATATGAATTAAAATGTCATAATTATATTAATTCAATAAATGATATTAAAAAAAATTTAAATTATTTAGTTGGTATGCAAGAAAAAGATGATATGATATTTTATCAATCATTAATTAATAATTCATATTTTTATTTATCTAAATCATTAAAAATTAGAATAATTAAATTTATTAAAGATTTAAATTTAATTTGGAAAAGAATAGTAGAAGATGTCACTATGGATGAATTAAATAAAAATAATTTTATGGCATTATTAAAAGATTATAGAAAATTAGCCGAATCATCACAACCTAAAAAGAATGCAAATAATAATTTAATATGGGTTAAAGATGATAAAATTGAGAATTTACATAATATTGAAAACGATATTAATGATATAATGGTTTATCATTTAAAATTAATATCTTCATTTTTAACATTAGTTGAAGTTGAAAAAAATTTTTATTGTGGTGAAAGTGCGCATATATCTAATAATTTTATAATTAATGAAGAAGATTTAGAAGAAACATATTAAAATATTTAGAGTATAGATAACATTTAATATAATGTCTGAAAGTGAGTCATGGAAAAAAGAGCAAGAAATTATAATTAAAAAATGGGCAGATAAATCATTATGTTATAAAATAATGCACGAAAGAGCATATAAAAAATATTGGTGTCTAAATGCTTGGTTTAATATTCCAGTAATTATAATATCTACAATTACTGGAACTGGGAATTTTGCATCATCTAATTTTGACGATAAAGCACAAGATATTATATTTATTATCGGTGCATTTAATATATTTGCAGGAATATTAGCAACAATTGCAACTTATACTGGCGTTGCACAAAAATTAGAAAGTCATAGATTTGCTTCTATTTCATGGGATAAATATAACAGAAAACTACAAATTGAATTATCCAAATCTAGAAAAGATAGAATGAATGTTAAAGATTTTATAAAACAAGTATCAGAAGAATATGATAGACTTATAGAAATATCTCCTATATTATCAAATGATATTATAAGATGGTTTACAAAAATGATAAAAACGGGTATTATTGAAGATGGAAAATCTGGATTAACGCAATGTTGTTTTGATTATATTTGTTTTCCATGTGGATGTAGTATGTCAAGTCATAATGCAGATATAAAATCAATTGAAACAATTGATTTTGAATTACCTGATATTATTAGTTTAATTAAACCAACTATTATAAATGATAAACCAGATGATATAGATATTGACACAATAACAATACAAAAAACAGATTCAAATATATACAATATTTATGAAACTTGTTAAATTAATTATCAAATATAATTTGATTTAATTTTGTTCTAACACAAAATATTTTATGAAATATTATAGCAAATATTATTAATATAATAAAAACTAAAGTAAAATTATTTATATTCATATATTTATTAATAAAATATGCAAATAATACAGTAAAAATTATGTCTATAATTGCAAAATCAAATAATCTGTATTTATGTACACCTTTTCTAGGTTCACCAAAAATTTTATTATATTCACATAACATTAAAATAACCTATAAATTATTTTTGTAAAAAATTGAATAATTTATATCATTAATTATAGTTAATTCTTATCAATGAATATTATTAATATTAATTTAGTAAGTGGTGAATTATTTAAAACTATTAATGTTAATAATTTAGAATTAACTTATATGCAAATTATAGAATTATTTCATGATTTAGATGATAATATTTTTAAAATTATTAATAATGATAAAATCATTTATACCAATTTATATAATTTAGATTATAATAAAATAATATTAAATAATGTTTTAACAATTGTATTTATGGATTATGATAAAGATATTATAAATAAATTGAAAATATGTGGAATCTATTTAAAATATCTTGATTATGAATTTACAAATAATATTGATATTATTAAAGTTGCTGTAAATAATAATGGATATGCCTTACAATATGTAAGCCATGAATTTTTAAATAATTATGATATTATTAAAATGGCAGTAAATAATAATGGTTTATCATTATATTATGCCAGTGATGAATTAAAAAATAATTTTGATATTGTTAAAATTGCTGTTAATAATAATGGTTATGCATTATTATTTGCTAGTAATAAATTAAAAAATAATATTGATATTATAAAATATGCTGTTAATAATAATGGTTATGTATTACAATACATTAGTAATGAATTTAAAAATAATTTTGATATTGTTAAAATTGCTGTAAATGATAATGGTTATGCATTAAAATATGCTAGTGATGAATTAAAAAATAATATTGATATTGTTAAAATTGCAGTAAATAATAATGGTCTTGCTTTGAAATTTGTTAGTAATAAATTGAAAAATAATTTAAACATTATTAAAATTGCAGTTAAAAAAGATAGTAACTCTTTCCAATATGTTAATTATATATTTAAAAATATATTAATATTTATAAAATTTATTAAAATTTTTATAAATATTAATGTATATAATTATTTTAATAAAAATTAACAAAATTTTGTTAAATATTATTTTATTATAAAATATTATCTATTATTATTTTTCTTTGATTATATGTATATATTTGATGCATTGCTATATGATTTTCATGTATTGTTGAATTTTTATCTATAGTATTTATAAAATTATATTTATATACAATAGTATTCATATAATTATATATAAAATGATCAGCTACAGAAATATCATATTTATAATCAAAAGTATTATTTGAATTATATTTAGCTACATTAGTTAAAAATTTATCAACACCTTCTTTTGTTATAATATAGCAAGCAGTGCTACAAATATGATATCCATCTTCCCACTTTGAATATGTATTAGTTAATTCAAAAGGACAAACTTTACAAATCATTAAAATATCAAAATCTGGTGCATTTTCTATTATATCCTGTAAATTATCATCAAATAAAATTAAATTATTAAATCCAATATCATCTTCACATACACAAAAATATTTACCGTACATATGTTCAAGTGTAGATATTGCTTTAATATGTGATAATGTACAACATAATTCTTGATACGTAGTACATTTATTTATATTACTATTTTCGTTTATTTTAGAAACATCAATAGCAGAAATTCTAGTATTTGGAATATTTTCTAATAATTTTTCCATATGCATTTTTCTATCTACAGATTTATCCATATTTATCCATACAACATGATCAATATAATTAAATTTTTCTGAATATAAATAACTAAAAATATCATTATTAATTATAGAAGAACACAATTTTATAAATATATCTTTTATATGTTCTGATTTTTTTTCTTTACTATATATAAAATTTTCATTATCAATAAGATCAATATTATCTATATTTATATCACAATTATCATTATTTGTGACTAAACCCCCATATATATATATATGATATAATGCTAAAATTTTTTTCATTACAATATTATAATTATTATATATTTTAATATTATCTTTTAGTCTATTCAAAAAATTAATAATTTTTGAATTATCATTTATTAAATAATTATCTATATTATATAATTTATAATTAATTTTTTTATAATTTGATACTATATTAATATTAATATCATCTACATTTGAATAAAAATTTACAATATTAATTTTAGTATTTGAATCAAAATTATTAGAATCAATATTATTATTATTTATATTTTCTTCTGATTCATCATTTAATTTTATAATTTTATAATTAAAAGAATTATCCTCACTAAATTCTAAATATTCTAATTTAATGATATAATACATATTTTTAGCTAAATTTTTATTAACAATTAAAATTTTTAATTTTTTGTTTTTAATAAATAAATCAATAACATCTGATATTTTAGGTTCAATAATATAATTAACTAACATTAAAATATAATTATTATGTAAATAATAACATTCTATTACTTTATCTAAATATTTTTCTATAGTTAAATTTGAATTTATAATATTATTATTTTGACTAATTATAGAATTATTCATATTATTAATATTATAAAAAATCGAACATCTATTTAATGATTTATTATTTATGTAGTTATTATCTTTCATAAATTTAAATTTAATAGAATATGATTTATCTAAAAAATAACTACCTAAATATTTATCGTTAATTATTATATTTTCATCTATATTATCTATTATTCCAACAATATCACAATTATATTGGTGATAAGATAATTCATAATAAATTGTAAAAGTTTGATCAATATTAATATCATCTTTTATGAATATTATTTTATCATCATCATCTATCAAATGTTTTATATTTATTAATGATCCATAATTAATTATAATATTATCATTAATTATATCATATTTAATATTTTCATTAGAATTTTCAATATTTATAATAATATATTTTGGTTTAATATATTGATTTTGTAAAATTGTAATTAATGAATCTAATTCTTTTGAATTAAATTTTTCAATTGTAGAACTAAAACTTATTATTATATTTTTTATATTATAATCTAATGAATAAGTATATACATTATATATTTTATCTTCTAATAAATTAACATCTAAATTACTTTCATTATAATCATATATTATATATTTATATTTATCTATATCATTAAAAAAATAAATGGTATTATTTATATTTTTAGAAAGTTTATTTATATAAAAAATATTATCTTTTACATAAAAAGTATTTTTAATTTCATCATTATTTATATATTTATATTTAATAGTATTTATATTTTCTGAATTAATTAGTGTATCATTTTGGCAAAGATTCATATCTACAAGATTTAAAATATTTTTATACATTAACTATTAAATATATTTATTATATTTGTCAAACTCATAATAAAAAAAATACACTATTTTTTTATTAAAATTATTTAAAAAATTTATTAAATATTATAATTAATGGAAATTCAAGTTTTAAATCGCGTAACACAATATATTAAAAAAATTAATAAAAGTTTAATATTTAATAATTTAGAAAATGAACATATTTCTGATATAATTGAATTTAAATCAACAAACATAATAGAAACTATTATAAATAAATATAATAATAATGATAAATATGATTTAATTTTAGATAATAGTAAAATTGATAAATTATTTGATATGTACAAAATTTATGATTATATTTTTAAATTATTAAATATTAATGGTATATTTTGTTCTATCATTAGTGATAATAGTCTATATAATATTAAACCAGATATATATAAACATTATTTAAGTAATATAAATGGGATTGAATTATTAGCATTATATAAAGTAGATAGTAATAAATCATGGTATGATGCAATAAATAATACAAAAGATAATAATTTTGATATTAATAGTGATACAGAAAATTATACTATTTTTTTATTAAAAAAAATAAAAATGAAATAATTAATAAATTTAATTATTTAAATATGTGTTCAGAAAAAAATAATATATTATATTTAATAGATGATATTTCACATATAAATAATAAAAATACATGTTTAATATATGAAGACATATTAGAATCTACAATTAATTATTCTGAATATTATCATATTTTTTCTTTTAATAAAAATGAATATGTAAATAAATTAATTCAATCTAAATCTATATTAACACATGAATCTTATAATAATTATATTAAAAATAAAAATAATATAGATAAAATTAAAAATTATGATTATAATTTAATTAATCATATAAAAATATTATTATTAAAAAATATAAAAGAATTATATCCAAATTATAAATATTATCAATGGAATCATAATATAATTCCAGTAGATAAAACTGATAAAATATATATTACCTATAATGGACATAAAATAGATGAATTTATTAATGAAGATAAATTAATATATATTAATTTAATTCCATATGAATTAATAGATTGGTTTGTTGATAAATATTTGGATAAATTATATACGTATCCATATATAAATATGGTTGACGATCAAGCTATAATATTTGATATATATAAAAGATTTGAAGATAAATTTATAGTTATTCATGATAAAATAAAAATTGGTTTTAATTGTAAAAAATTTGAAAATTACGAAGATAATGAAATTATTTATAATTATGCTTTTTATATTAAATACAATTATAATATAGATTGTATCATTTTATATGAAAATAATTTATTAGATAAATTCAAAAATGAATTTATATGTTATAATTATAATATAGATAATATATCTAAACTAATTACAAATGAAAAAATTACATATTTATATACAATTATTAATAATGAAAATGATGTTAATTTAACTAATTCATGCAAAAATATATTCTATCTTACATCTTTTCTTAATATAGATTTTAAAAATAATTTATGTATGGTGAATTCAAAAGAATTGTTAGAGTATTATAATAATTATAATTTTAATATTGTTCCTCCATTAATTACTATTCCAAAAATTAATGATAATTATAGAGAAATATTATCCATTCCAAAAGATGCAATAGTAATTGGTAGATATGGTAATTATCATGATTTTAATATTCAAGAAACATATGAAGCTATAAAACATATAGTAGATAATTATGATAATTATTATTTTATATTTGCTAATACAAATCCATTTTACATACATCCTAAAATATTATATTTAAGATCTTTAGATAATAATACTGAAAAAGCTTTATTTATAAATACATGTAATGTAATGATTCATGGGAATATAAATGGTGAAACATTTGGATTATCAATAGCTGAATTTAATTCATTAAATAAACCAATTATAACATGTACTGTACCAAGTTATAATTGCCATATTAAAATATTAAATGATAAAGGATTATATTATTATAATAAAGAATCACTAATAAACATATTAAAAAATATTCCAGAAATTATTAAATTAGATTATAATTGGATAGCATATAATTATGATAATAAAGATATTATGAATAAATTTATAAATTGTTTATAATTTTTGTGTAAATATTATATTATCATAATTACATAATATAATATTAATTGCTTTCATTCTTTTTTCTATAGGTGTTCCTTTTTGTTTTCTACTATATATTTTAATTTTTTTTTCTATACTTAATGCAATTTTTTTATCCATATTTTCATTACATGAAAGAGTACCATAATATGACCATACTCCTTCATTTTTATTATTAGTTGTATATTTAGCACCTCCTTTAATTTCACAATTATGTTGTCTTAATCTTCTAATTGGATTATTAGTAATACCAACATAAGTTTTATTACTAATATTATGTACTAAAATATAAATAATATAACTCATTATAATAAATGTATAATTTATATATTATAAATTAAAGAAAAAATATATTCATTTGAATTATTATTTATTATTTCAAGATTAATATTTGGTATAAAATTTTGTAAATGTTTTTTTAAATCTGTTTGAAATCCATAATTATTTATAAATTGACTTTTCAAATGTATATGTTTTAAATTTTTTACAATTATAATAAATTCATCTGTATCAACATTTAATGTACAATTTTTAATATGATTATTATCTAAATTATTATTTATTTCAATTATTGACGGATAACATACATTAATGCATTCATTTATCATTTTATCATATGCATATTTAAAAGATTTATAATAATTATATTTCAAGTCTATAGAATCTTTATATTGTTTTATATTATTATTATATAAATTTATAATTGATTTTGTAGGTTCTAAATTATATAATGGTCTAGTAAACATAATTGTTTTATTTAGAAAATTATATAAATCTATATTAAATAATTTAATAGAATTCATAAATAATCTATCTTTATTATTTAATAAATTTATATCTATTAAATCCCAATTTGATATATCATTTTCATTATTTTCAGTCATTATTAAATATACTAATAAATATTTTATTTAATATTTTTTTAAAATCTATTATATTATAATATAATCATGTCAACTTTAGATAATATTCTTACTGAATCATATAAAAATATGATAGGTGTTGTTGATATTTATAATTTATCTGGTGATAGTATATTCAAAGAATCATTAACTCTAAATTCATATTTATATGTATCAGGTATTACTAATTTTAATAAAGATATAACAATGAATACATCATTATGCATTTCTGGTACTAGTAATTTGCAAGGAAATATAACTACATTAAATAATTTAAATGTAATTAATACTTCATTACTAATTAGTAATATTACATTAATGAGTAATATAAATGTATTAAATACTATGAATTCAAATAATAAATTATCAGTTTTTGGAAATTCTATTATGAATTATGTATCAATGAATAGTAATTTAGTTATATCTGGATCATCAATTTTTAATGAATCTATAAATACTAGCTATATTAATAATAATAATAATATTACATTTGATTCAAATAATATATATATTGGGAATCCTACTTCTATTGTAAATATTATGGGAAATGTTAATTATATTGAATCTAATGAACTTAAAATAATAGATAAAGTATTATCTTTGAATTTAAATTTACAAAATTTATCACCGACAGACAATGGTTATTATTCTGGTATTGAAATAATTGGAACCGGCGGTACTGGATTTATAAGAACAGCTTTAAATCCTACAAGATATGAAATTAAAGCACCTCAAGAATTACAAACTAATTATTTATTGACATTAGATAGTAATAATTTATTAAATGTATCGGGTACTGCTATTTTAAGAAATAATGTATCATTATTATCAAATATAAATGTTTCTGGTGTAGCTTTAATACCTAATATGACAATAAATAAGAATTTAAATGTAAGTGGTTATACTATTATAAATAATAATGTATCATGTACAAATTCATTAAATGTATCAGGAAATAGTTTATTTATTAATATGATAACAATGAATTCTAAATTAAATACAATAGGATATTCTATTTTAAACAATATATCAGAATTTTCTACATTAAATGTATCTGGTAATTCATTATTAATGAACTATACATTACTTAATAATAAATTAAATATTTCAGGTGATACTATATTTGCAAATAATACTACGTTATTAAATAGTTTTAATATATCAGGTAATACAATATTTCAAGGTTATACTAGTTTGTTAACAAATTTAATATTATCAGGAAATAGTAATCTAGTGAATAATACAAGTATTAATACTAATTTATATATTAGTGGATATACTAATATGTTAGGTAGTACATCAATAAGATCATCTTTATTTATATCTAGTAATACAATATTAAATAGTAATGTAACTATTAATTCAAAATTAAATATAAAAGGTAAAAAAAATATTATTACAAAAAATTATCAAAATAATTTAAGTGCTAAAAATGATGGTGTCCCCATATGGGGATGGTATAGAACAGGTGGTGTTCTAAAAATCAGATTAGAAGATATTCCCCCTACAATTTTATTATTTGGTTCAAGTACTACTGTAACTGCTTCATCTAGTATGCCATATGTAGAAATGGGTGGTAAAGTAAATGATAATATGGATCCATCTATATCTATGACTCTTTATATTAAATCAATATTATTTAATGGAACTACTGAATTATTAACAAATAAAATATTAACATCAGATATTTATTCTTACATAAATTATGTACCTGGTACATATTATATTGTAACATATACTGCTAGTGATAGTTCCGGTAATTCATCTTCAATAACAAGAACAATTCAAATAGTATAAGTTATTTAGTTATACACCCATTTTTATAATTTTCATAAAAATGAGTGTATGATATTAATCATATAACTAATAAATTATATTTAAAAGTTCATTAAAATCTAATTTATAATATAAGAAATGACTACAATGGATAATAATCTTATTCAACAATATAAAAATATGATTGGTATTACTACAATATCAAGTATATCCAAAAATACTTTATTTAATGATTCTCTCACAATAAATTCATCATTATATGTTTCAAACACATCAATATTAAATAATATTATATGTAATTCTACTTTAAATATTTCAGGAAAAACTGTATTTACAAATGATTATGTTACACCTAATATTATTGTAAGTGGTAATTCTATAATTAATAATTTAAATATAAATGGATATATAAATATAAATAATTTAAATACCAATTCATTAGTAGTATCAGATGTATTAACATTACCTGCATTAACTTTATGTAATACATTAAATGTTAGTAATTCTACTGCCTTAAATGATACATTATTTATTAATTATATTAGTAGTAGTACTTCAATTCATTTTGATAGTGATAATATAATAATCGGTACTACTAACTCTCAAATTAAAATAAAAGGTACAGATAATTATATTAAAGTTACTGAATTAAAAATAAATGATAAATTAATATCATTAAATTCACTTAATAATAATCCTGCAGATGTAGGATTATTATCAGGATTAGAATTATTAGGAATAAGTGGTACTGGATATTTACGAATAAATGATACAGGGTATAGATTTGATATAAAAGCACCCCTAGATAAAAGTTCAAATACTATATTAACTTTAGATACTAATAATAATTTAACAGTTAGTGGTACAACTTTATTTATTAATGATGTAACAACTTTATCAAATATTGCTATTTCTGGAAACTCAGTATTTAATAATTTATTATTAAAAAAAAATTTATATGTTAATAATCAAGTATTTAATGATACTGTAACAATTTTAAGTAATTTAAATATTAATAATAATTGTACTTTTAATAATACAAATTTTAATAATGATCTAATAATAAATTGTAATAATATACATAACAATATAAATTTATATGCACCTTCAAATAATAATAATATTCTATTAAAATCTACAACTATAGGTAGTAATTTATATGTATCAGGTTATTCTATTTTAAATGATTTAAATATTACTAATTTAAATATTTCTGGTAATAGTATATTTAATAATTTTAATTTTTCAAATATTTGTATTTCAGGTAAATCATTATTTAATAATGTTACAATTAATTCTTTATCTGGTACTGATTTAATATTAAATAATACAACAATGAATAGTAATATTATTATAAGCGGAATATCTATTTTAAATAATAACTGTACTATTAAATCAAAATTAAATGTTTTCGGAAACATAAATATAAATGGAATAAAACATTATGATGATAATAATCAAGCTGTTGAAGCTGGTATTCCTTTTTTTGGATTATATAGAACAGGCGGTATATTAAAAATTAGATTGGATGATATACCACCAATAATTACATTATATGGAACTTCCATAACATCTTATTATGGAAATAATATTATTGAACCTGGTGGTTTATCTATAGATAATATGGATGGAAATATACCTATTTATTTATCTGGTATAATGACCGGTAATACTAATTTATTATCAACACCAATATTATTAAATACAACAAATATTACAATTTTAAATACTAATACTATTTTAGGAGGTGATTATACTGCAACATATACCGCAACAGATTCCATTGGTAATATTGGATATAATTATAGATTATATAATATATTAGATCTTTGGACTTTGTATCCATATAATTCTACTAATATTTCTTATCTTAGTCCAACAAATTCACCAGCCATATTTAATAGTTCTGGAATGACTGCTGAATCATCTAGTAAAATGTTTGTTTCATCAAATATTGTATCTACATTCCCTCAAAATTGGGGCGTAGTAATTAAATATTTCCCACCACAAAATAGTACATCTATAGTACTAGTATTCGATGTTAATTTTACATATATGTGGTCAGGATATGGTTATTTAGGAATAAATTTTGATTGGAATAATTATGAATTTGGTGAAATATCTTTCAATATTACTGCACGAACTGATACTACATTAATGAGATCAGGTGCATATATGTCAATTGGCTATAATTCCAGTACTAAATATTTTCGTGTTCAAATAGTTAGTTTAGCTGGTAATATTATTTTTGATGCTAATAGAATTCATACATTTACTGGTGCATATCCACTATCTATAAATGTAAATGGACCATCAATGTTTTATAGTAAAGGAATACTAGTCAGTAAGATTGGATTTTTAAATTATTCTTCTTATTCAAATGTATTATAAGTATAATATTAATTATAAAAATATGTATATTAGTTATAATAATCTTTTTCTTTTGTATGACTAATTAATTATATTCATTTATATAAAATTATCATGTGTAATAAATATATAATGATAATTTTTCTTAAATATTTTGTAATTTTTATAAAAATCAGTGTCTTAGATAATAAAATATATAATTATAAGTTTTCACGAAATTTCTATGAAAATGATTATTATTAGGAAAAATACTATATATTTTTAACTTTAAAAATTAGATGAAATTATTAGTAACAGTTTTATATAGTAATTTTAATACACAAGAAAATTATTAAATATTTTTTTGCATAAAAAAGAATATGTATATTCTTTTTTTATACCTATTATAAATGTTTTGCTGAGAAATAAATCGAAGATTTATTTCTCGGCTTAATAATGAGATAAAAATCTTTGATTTTTATCTCATTGTTTCAATAAATTGTATTTAATCAATTAATCTTTTCCATTATATTTTTTATTAATATTTTAATAATAAGGGGTGTTCACCTTTGGTTTATTCAATTAATATTTTTATAAAAGAAATGTTTCGCCGAGAAATAAATCGAAGATTTATTTCTCGGCTTAATAATGAGATAAAAATCTTTGATTTTTATCTCATTGTTTCAATAAATCATATATAATCAATGTTTCGCCGAG
>Ga0172373_10003022_pt1 | contig 25063 bp, 28 predicted proteins | sample Lak10m_2_FD_114546 | JGI IMG/M metagenome (GOLD analysis project Ga0172373, IMG submission 114546) | Freshwater microbial communities from Kabuno Bay, South-Kivu, Congo - kab_092012_10m | ecosystem: Environmental > Aquatic > Freshwater > Lake | place: Democratic Republic of the Congo...
AAACTACCCCAGCCGCCTCCGGTTTTTTCTATTTTCATAAAAGGCAGGGGACCAAATTTATCGCATATAGTTTTTAAAACGGCTACGCCCGTCGGAGTAGCCAATTCAAAATCTTCGCCGCTTGAATACACAGGCACGCCTTTAAGCATAACGGTTGTTACCGGAGCCGGAACAGCTAAAACACCATGGGCCATCTTGATTATGCCTGATCCTATATTTATAGGTGAGCTATAAACATTTTCTATCTTAAAATAATCCAAAGCAATGGCAGCCCCGGCTATGTCAATTATAGAATCCGTATCGCCTATTTCATGAAAGTGAATTTCACTTTTTTTGCAACCATGGGCCTTGGCTTCTGCTTCCGCCAGATTTTCAAAAATAGTGCATGATAAATTTTTAACATTATCATTGAGACTGCTTCTATTTATTATTCCTTGAATATATGCAAGTGTTTTTCTGGAATGGTCAATGCCTTTAGAATTATTAAGTTCTACATTAAATTCCGTTACAGGAAATTCTGATTTTTTAATACTTTTTATTTTCAACTCATACCCTTTTAGGCCCAGTTTTTTTAACTGATTTTTAAGATATGCGCAATCAAGGCCTGCATCCAAAAATGCGCCTAAAATCATATTCCCGCTAACCCCTGAAAAACAATCAAAATACGCTATTCTCATACAATTTTACCTTACCATGTTTGCAAAATAAGCCGCCCCAAAACCATTGTCAATATTTACCACGACAACGCCTGGCGCACAGCAATTAAGCATTGTAAGAAGCGGCGCAATCCCTTTAAAACTTGCGCCATAACCAACGCTTGTAGGAACTGCTATTACAGGCTTATCCACCAAACCCGCAATAACGCTTGTCAAGGCTCCTTCCATACCTGCTATCACTATTATCGCCCTTGATTTATTTAAAACACGGCTTTTATCCAGGACCCTATGTATGCCGGCCACTCCAACATCATAAAAACATTTTACTTGATTGCCCATGATCCTCAAGATAACAACCGCTTCCTCTGCCACACTGATATCAGAAGTCCCTGCAGTAACTACACTAACAAAACCCTTTTTTAACGGCGGGTTTTTCTTTTGGAAGTATGCAATCTTTGCAATATGATTATAATTTAACTGCGGGTATTTTATTTTAAGGCGGTTGTAGGCCGGTGCTTCTATCTTGGTCAAGACAACAGATGCATCACGCTTAAGGCAGCTGCCGACTATCTTTTCTAAATGTTCAATCGCCTTGCCCTGCGCAAATATAACTTCGGGAAAACCTTTCCGTATAGGCCTGTGCGTATCCAGCCTTGCAAAACCCATATTTAAATATGGCATTTCTTTTAATCTGTCAAATGCAGCCCTGGCAGATATTTTTTTTGACCGCAAAGCACTGATAGTTTTTTTTACTGATTTATGATAGAGATTCATTTCTAGAATGATGCCTTAAAAACAAGGGCGAGTAAAATTATTATGAGTATAGCTATTATGATGTAGAAATCGTTATAATAAAGGTAATCTTTTATCCTGTTAAATAATGAATATTTTTCATTTTTTCCTGCAGGGTAAGAATACGACGGAGATTTTTTTATTTTATCCAGGTCAAATTGGTGAAAACGTAAAAACTGCCCGCCTATTTTATACGCAGTTAATTTCTTTTGCTGGACAAGCTTCTTCAGCTTGTCCTGAGAAATACCTATATATTCTGCTGCCTCTTTCTCATTCAGTAATTTATCCATTACCTAATTTGCTCGCTTGCCAGCCATTTTTCAATTTTATCCCGCTCAAACTTCCACAAACTACCCTCTTTGAGAGCTGGGATCTTGCCGCCCCGAGCCCAGTCTTTTACTATAGCAGTGTCTACTTCAAGAAATTGGGCCAATTCATCAATACTTAAATAAGCATTATTTGAATCCACAACTACATGTCTCTGGCCTTCTACCATTTGACAATTTCCATGAAAACAAGCGCCTTCTTCTATAGATAAAATCGGCGTCTTAATATTGCCTAAAAGATTTGCAGTTGACAAAAGTTTCAGCCGCACTTTGGATATTATGTCTCCACGAACCTTGCCGGCTATAACAATATCATCGCCTTTAATATTTGCATTAACAACTGCCTGCGGGCCAACAATTAAAGTGCCCCTTAAATCCAAATTGCCTTCAAAATGGCCGTTTATCTTTAGGTTTACAGGCTCCTTAAAAGAAAGCGTACCCTGCATAGATGCATTAACATCTAAAACTTTTTCCTCCAAAGAATCCCTGTGTCTATCTGTCTTGCCAAACATCTAAAACCTCCGATTTTTCCAGCTATTCCGATTTGAAAAATCGTCCCGAGTCCCTAGCCGCGCACGGCTAGGGACGAGGAACTACTTCTTAGTCTTTTTTATAAGCTACAACGCCTTCAACTTTCCTAAGCACCAATAATGTTGCCAATATTATAAGCGTTGTTAAAAAAGCGCCTGAGTAATAACCGCAGCCTACTGCTAAACCTATACCTGCGACTGCCCATATACTGGCAGCCGTAGTCAATCCAATCACAGAAGAACCTGACCTAATTATAGTACCAGCTCCTAAAAAACCTATGCCAGCTACAACATTGGCTGCTATCCTTGTAGGATCTAACGGTGCCCTACCGATATAAATATCAAAAATATACAGAGATGTCAACATAATTAATGTTGAACCTACGCACACTAAAATGTGCGTTCTTAAACCTGCTGCCCTGCCGTGGGCCTCGCGTTCAAAACCAATTACACCGCTTAAAACAGATGCCAACACCAATCTGAACAAAGTTTCAAAATGAGTTATCATAAAAACCTCCCGGTTAAAAAACTGTAAACGCATCAAGATCCAAACTTGCTCTATGCCCTTTTTTATACAACTGATACCCCAGCCCTGCTACCATCGCTGCATTATCCATACATAACTGCGCAGCAGGAAAACAAACATTTATTTTAAATCTCCTGCACTCATCACTAAGTTTCTGCCTAAGCCTTGAATTTAAACTAACGCCTCCGCCTATTACTAAATGTTTCGATTTTGTTTTGCCGCACGCCATTATCGTCTTTTCCACTACAACATCTACAACAGAATCCTGAAAAGATGCGCAGATATCATTGACAAGTCCACGATCCATAGACTTCTTCTGCACATAATTTAACACGGCTGTTTTTACGCCGCTAAAACTAAAATCTAAACTATTTTTGTCCAAAGTTGATTTTGGAAATTTTATTGCGCTTGGGTTACCCTTTTTTGCAAGCTTATCAATAATAGGCCCGCCAGGATATCCAAGCCCTAAAATCTTTGCAACCTTATCAAAGGCCTCGCCTATAGCATCATCTGTAGTATTTCCAAGGTTTTTATATTTATCATAACCTTCTACCAATAACAGGTTGGTATGCCCTCCGGAAACTACAAGGCCCATAAACGGAAATTTAACCTTTTCATTATTCATCAGCGGCGCATACATATGAGCCCAGACATGATTAACGCCTATTATGGGTATCTTATTAGAAACCGCCAATCCCTTTGCCGCTGAGATACCAACTAAAAGAGCACCTATTAAACCAGGGCCGTTAGTAACAGCTACTAATTTAATCTGCCTTATGCCGCATCCTGTCTTTAAAAACGCCTCCCTCATAACTGAATCTATCAATTCGGCATGATGCCTCGAAGCTATCTCTGGGACAACGCCGCCATAAGGCTTATGCAAATGCAAACTTGAAAGCACAACATTTGACAAAATCTTTTTGCCGTTTTCAACTATAGATGTTGATGTTTCATCACATGATGTTTCTATACCTAATACCAACATTTTACTTCACCAATTCAGATAAATAAACAAGCCTGATGCCTTTGCGCTGGAAATCAGGCAGCATCTGTTTTATAGCTTTTATGGTAAGCGGCCTATCGTGGCCTATCCCAACAGCTGATTTTTTTTGCTCAGCTATTGACAAAAGCTGCCTTAATTGCCCTTTTATATATTCAATGTCATTGTTGTTATCTAAAAAAACTGACCTCTCTGCAAATTTTATGCCTACCTCGGAAGCTAGGTTTAAACATATAGATTTATTTGTAACCAGGCTATCTAAAAAATATAAATTTTTCTTTTTGAATTGTAAAAATAAAAATTTCATCAACACTTCATCTTCTGTTGCCTTTGAACCCATATGATTATTCACGCCTTTAATATAGGGCACGCTGTCAAATGCAGATTGCAGCCTTGTTAAAATCTCTTTTTTGTTCATATTAGTATATATGGCATCTTTTTCCGGCCTCTTGCTTGAATCATGCGCCTCAAGCGGTAAGTGCAGGATTACTTCTTTATTTCTCTTTTCTGCCTCTTGCGCTATAAATTTTGAGAATGGCAAATTAGGTAAAATAGATATTGTAACTGGTTGATCCAAACTAAATAAATCATCTAAATTTTTCTTATTATACCCCCAATCATCCAGCACTATAGCCACTATACCGGCTTCCTGTCCTATTGGAGCTTGAGTCGAAGGCACAGGAACCACTTTCTTAGGCAGAACAGTTTTTCTTGCGCCTTTTCTTATTAACGCCTGTTTGAGTTTCGCATTTTTAACCATTAATATACTTATAGAAACTGCCTGTATCAAAATTAAACCTGCAAGAAATATTATTAATATGGTAAAAATTTTATTTTTCTGCATTTTTTATTTTGAATCCTTTAAATTTTTATATATCTTCATAGCCTTCAGTAAATCAATCGCCCTTGCCAATTGCACATCGTCAAACTTTTTTTCTATAACAGGCTGCTGTTTTTCTTTAATATCATCAAATATATCAAGCTCCTGTTCGTCGGATGATAAGTTTTTCTGCTCCACTGTAACATCCGGCGATATGCCTTCTGCATGTATCATCTTATTATTAGGCGTATAATACTTTGCCGTTGTCAGGCGTAAGGCAGACCCGTCACTCAGCGGAACAACAGTCTGGACAGACCCTTTGCCGAATGTTTTAGTCCCTAATATTACAGCGCGTTTGTGATCCTGCAATGCGCCGGCAACAATCTCTGAAGCGCTGGCGCTGCCTTTATTCACCAATACTATCATAGGAAAATCTGTATATAAATTCTTACCGTGCGACTCTAAAACTATATCCTGGTTTGGCACTCTGCCTTTTGTAGAAACTATTATTTTGCCTTCGGGTATAAACCGCTCTGAAACAGCTGCTGCAATATCCAAAAGCCCTCCGGGGTTATTTCTAAGATCCAGTATAAAAGCCTGCATGCCCTGTGATTTTAACTTTGCTAATGCGGCGTCCAAATCAACAGGCGTGTTTTCCTGAAATTCCGCTAACCTTATATAACCTATCTTACCAACTTTATCTATAATATTTACTTCTTTTACAGACTCTATCTTTATCAACGCCCGCTTTATTTTAAAATCTAAAACCTTTTTTTCTGTTTCCCTTAAAATAGTTAACTCAACATTAGTGCCTGGCTTCCCCCTTAATTTCTTTACAGCCTCATTAAGTTTTATGTCTTTTGTAGAAACACCGCCTATCTTCACTATTCTGTCGCCTGCAATTATCCCTGCTTTTTCCGCAGGCCCGCCACACAGAGGAGCAATTATAGTCAATAAACCATCTTTAATCATTATCTCTATTCCCAAACCGCCAAATTTGCCTTCTGTCTCCTGCTTCATTTCCTTAAATTCATCCGGCTCCATAAACTGGCTGTAAGGATCAAGTTGAGACATCATTCCTTTTAAAGCGCCATATATTAATTTTTTAGGCTCGAGGTTATCGGCATCAACATAGTCTGTTTCTATTACTGAAATGGCATCAGTAAATAATTCCAGTTCTTTAAAATAATCTTTTTCGGCCATGGCAGATTTTTGCCAGACCCTGCCCAAAAAAATAAAACCTACTATCAATAATACTGCTGCTATTAAAAATAAATGTTTTGACCTTTTCATTAAAATCTCCAGGCCATTCTAACTCAACAGCCCCCTCAATATCTTATTTGCCACGTCAGGGTTTGCCTTGCCCCTGGTTTGCCTCATAAGCTGCCCCACTAAAAATGTAAGCGCCTGATCTTTGCCATTTTTAAAATCTTCCACCGCCTTTTGGTTTTCTTTCAATATCTTTTCTGCAGCCTCTATTAAAGTTTTCTCGTCACTAATCTGCTTGAGCCCCTTTTCTTCAACAATATTTTTTGCAGGCTTGGATGTATCTATCATCTGGGGCAAAATATCTTTTGCCATCTTGCCGCTTATGACATTTTCGTCTATCATCTTAAGCATCTCAACGAGGTTTTGCGGAGTCAGATTTAATTTTTTTATTGATATCTGCCTGGAATTCATTATGGCTGTTATATCGCTCAACAGCCAATTTGCAACCATCTTGGGCTTTTCATAAATTTTAGCGCATTGTTCAAAAAAGTCTGCCAGTGACCTATCCTGAATCAACACGCCGGAATCGTATTCGCTTAAACCATATTCACTAACAATCCTTTTTTTTCTTTGAGCGGGAAGTTCCGGCAGACTATTTTTAGCCTGGTTTATCTGTTTATCGTCTAAAATAAAAGGCACAAGATCCGGTTCAGGAAAATACCTATAATCATGAGCCTCTTCTTTGCTGCGCATCGGCAACGTAATGCCCTTTTGGTCGTCCCATAAACGGGTTTCCTGAGAAATTTTTCCACCCTCGCTTAAAATCTCTGCCTGGCGAATTGCTTCATAATCCAAAGCAGCCCTGACCGCTTTAAAAGAATTCAGGTTTTTTATTTCTGCTTTTACTCCAAGCTTTTTTATGTCAGCACTTAATGATATGTTAGCATCACATCTTAAAGAACCTTTTTCCATATCACAGTCGGACACATCAAGATATTCCAGTATAGCTTTAAGCTGTGTTAAATATTCATAGGCCTCTTGCGGAGAATTTATATCGGGTTGGGAAACTATCTCAAGCAATGGAATCCCGGAACGGTTAAAATCTATAAGGCTGTAATCTGCGCCTTCTTTATGCAAAAGCTTACCTGTATCCTCTTCTAAGTGCACCCTTTTAATGCCTATCCTTTTTGTCTTACCGGCCACATCAACGTCTAGATGGCCATCACAAGAAAGCGGTTTGTCATATTGCGAAATCTGGAAATTTTTCGGCAGGTCAGGATAAAAATAATTCTTTCTGTCAAATTTAATAAAACTGGAAATGCCGCAGTTTAACGCAAGCGCGACTTTCATGCCTAACAATAAAGCCTCTTTGTTTAACACGGGCAAAGAACCCGGCAAGCCAAGGCACACAGGACAGGCCTGGCTGTTTGCCCTAGCTCCAAACTCCCTGGCGCATCCGCAAAATACCTTGGATTTTGTATTTAATTCCAGATGAACCTCAAGACCAATTATAGAATAATACTGCATATCGCAACCTTATTTATAATACCGGTTTTTGTAAATGCCAGTCTGTGTTCTGTTCATATGTATAAGCAACCCTAAAAATAGTTTCTTCATCAAATGGTTTTGCCAGAATCTGCATACCTATGGGTAGCCCATGCCTTGTAAACCCGCATGGAATAGAAATTGCAGGTATACCAGCTAAATTCGCCGAGATAGTAAAAATATCTGACAGATACATGCTTAAAGGATCATTAAGTTTCTCGCCTATCTTAAATGCCGCTGTAGGCGAAGTAGGAGTAATTATGCAATCAAATTTTTTAAATACTTCATCAAAATCCTGTTTTATAAGCGTACGTACTTTCTGCGCCTTTAAATAATAAGCATCATAATATCCGCTGGATAAGGCAAATGTGCCCAAAATTATCCTGCGTTTTGCCTCTGGGCCAAAACCCTCATCTCTTGTGGCAGATACCATTTCTATCATAGAAGGTTCATTGGCGTTATCCGTTTTTGTTGCCCTGCGGCCAAATCTTACGCCATCAAACCTGGCTAAATTAGAGCTAGCCTCTGCAGTAGCTACCAAATAATACACGCTTACCGCATATTCGGTATTAGGAAGGCTGACCATTTCATATTTTGCGCCAAGCCCTGATAAAACATTCAACGCCTTTTCTATTGAATCTTTTACATCGGAATCAATGCCTTCTATAAAATATTCTTTAGGCACGCCTATCTTTAAATTCTTAACATCTTTTATTAATGACTTTGTATAATCCGGAACAGGCAAATCAACTGAGGTTGAATCATTTTCATCATGCCCGGATATAACATTCATAAGTATTGCTGAGTCTGTTACATCTTTAGTTATAGGGCCTATCTGGTCAAGCGACGAGGCAAACGCAATCAGGCCATAACGCGATACCCTGCCATATGTCGGCTTTAAACCAACCACACCGCAAAGGCTGGCTGGTTGCCTAATAGAACCGCCCGTATCAGAGCCAAGGGCCATTATCACTTCATCAGCGCCGACGCTAGCCGCAGAACCTCCGCTTGAACCTCCGGGAATCCTATTTATATCCCATGGATTTTTAGTAGGATGATAACATGAATTTTCACAGGATGAACCAAAAGCAAATTCATCCATGTTTGTCTTGCCAAACAAAATCGCTCCGGCCTTTTTAAGTTTCTCTACAACAGTAGCATTGTAAGGCGGCCTAAAACCTTCCAAGATCTTTGAAGCACATGTGGTCAATTGGCCTTTTACACAAATATTATCCTTTATAGCAACGGGTATGCCGGATAATGGTAGGGGCGACCCCCTGTGGTCGCCCTGCGTAGGGCAGGCACAGGGGCCTGCCCCTACATTTTTCTCCGGCAAATGCGCAAATGCCTTAACCTTATTCTCTACATTGTCTATGCGCTGAAAAAGCGACTGCACAACATCTGAGGCTTTTAAATTGCCTTTTTTATATTCTTCTTTTATTTTATTGGCTGTTAATTGATATGGCTTTATGGACATTTATTCTATTATCCTCGGCACCTTAAAAAAATTACCTTCTTTATTAGGCGCGTTAACAAGAACATCCTTAACATCCAAAGAAGGCCTGGTGGTATCGTTTCTATATATATTCTTCAACGGCAAAACATGGCTGGTAGGCTGGACATTTGCAACATCTATCTTATTAAGCTTCTCCACATATTTTAATATACTATCCAGCTGTGAAGCTAGCGCCGCTAACTCATCCGCGGAAAGCTTAATCCTTGCCAACTTAGCCGTATACTCTACTGCTGTTTTATCGAATTTCATACTAACTCCTCTTATGGATAAATTATTTTATCATAATATAATTTATCTACAATAAAAATTACAAATCCTGGCAAATTCTTCCAGGCTTAGGGTCTCAGCGCGCCTTGCAGGGTCTATGCCTGACTTTTGCAGGATATCCAGCGCTTCATTTTTAATTAAACCCAAGCCGCTCTTGCTGCAAAGGCTATTTACAAGTGTTTTGCGGCGTTGATTAAAAGCTGTCTTTATTAATTTCAAAAATTTTTCTTCACTAGTAACCGAAACGGAAGGTTGCTTTAATACCTCTAGCCTCACTAATGCCGAATCCACTTCTGGCTGCGGGTAAAACAAACCCTTTTTTATATAAAATAATATCTGCGGCTTTGCGTAAAATTGCACCGTACAAGATAAGATACCATAGTCTTTCCCGCCGGGTAAAGCAATAATACGCTGTGCTACCTCTTTTTGCACCATTATTACTATATCGCTTATATACTGCCTATAGTCAAACAATTTAAAAATTATTGGCGTTGTAATATAATAAGGCAGGTTGCCGACAACCTTTAATTGTAGGGGCAACCCCCTATGGTTGCCCTGTAATGGGCGGGCACAGGGGCCTGCCCCTACATCTATTTCCAAAATATCGTTGTTAATAATTTTTACGTTATCAAATTCTTTCAGATTTTCTTTTGCAACGCTGCATAGCCTTGCATCTTTTTCAACCGTATATACAAATTTGGATTTTTCACAAAGATATTTAGTCAGATTTCCCGTGCCTGTACCAATTTCAAGTACAACATCATTATAATCAATCCCTGCCGAATCAACAATTCGCCGCAGGACAAACTTATCTTTTAAAAAATTCTGGCCCAGTTTCTTTATCGGCTTTACGTTATCCACGTGTCATCTTTATCGCTAAATTTATCGCCTCTGTCATAGACGATGGATTTGCCATATTTTTACCGGCAATATCAAATGCTGTGCCATGCGCAGGCGATGTGCGGACAAAAGGTAATCCAAGCGTTACATTAACGCCTATATCCTTACCTATCATCTTAAGCGGCACCAAACCCTGGTCATGATACATCGCAACCTCTGCATCAAATTTACCCTTATAGGCATCGTAAAACAGCGAATCAGCTGGAAGCGGCCCAAAAACTTTTATAGACATGGATTGAGCTTTTTTTACTGCAGGGATTATAATGCGTTTTTCCTCGTCTGAAAATAAACCGCCTTCTCCTGCATGGGGGTTTAAGGCGCAAACAGCGATTTTAGGGTTTTTTATGCCAAAATAATTCTTTAGGGCATTATTTGCCAAAACTATTGAATAATATATTTCTTCTGTATTTAATCTACGGTTTACATCTTTAATGGCTATATGCCTTGTAGCAAGTATGACCTTAAGCGCTCCAGCAACAAGCATCATGCAGTATTTCTCTGTTTTAGCCAAATGTGCTAAAAATTCGGTATGCCCAGGCCAATTAAAACCTGCGGCATTAACAGACTCTTTGCTTATAGGCGCAGTAACCAATGCGTCTGCTTTGCCTAATTTAATTAAACTCACTGCCTTGGCTATATATTCAATTGATGCCTTACCGCAAGGAATATCTGTAGTTCCAAATCTAAATTTTTTTTCATCTACATTCTTCAGGTCTACAACAATAACCTTTTTACCGTCCGAACATAGTTTATTTAAAACATTAATCAGCCCAAGCCGTTTTGCTGTCTTATTTAAAACAAAAAAATCACCTATTACTAAAAATGAAACCCGCCAATCGTTGTGGCGGGCTAATGATTTAATTATGATCTCTGATCCTATACCTGCCGGATCGCCCATCGTTATGGCTATTCTTATATTTTTTTTCATTCTTTTATTGATATGAATGCTTTTTCTTTTAATTCGCTAAGCCAGCTATCTATCGTTGTCTTTGCATTTTGATCCATAAGCAAATCTTCAATTTTATCTTTTGCTTTCTCAATAGGTTCAAATTGTTCATTACGTATAGAATTTAATTTTAATATAACAAACCCGATCCCGGTTTTTACAGGTTTTGACACTTCTCCTTCTTTCATTTTAAATATAACTTCATCTATATCCTTAGCCATAATACCTCTTTCAACAAAACCAATACTTCCCCCGGTATCAGCATTGGGGCCCTCGGAATATTTTTTACAAACATCGCCAAAATCAGCCCCGGCTGCCAATAAATCTACTATCTGGGCAGCTATCTTTTCCGCCCTAGGCAAATCTTCGCCTGGCTTATACTTTATTATGATCTGGGACACATCCCGGGCCTCATCCATTTTAAAATCATTTAAATGCTGTTTATAATATTCCGATACCTGTGTAGGAGTAATCTGTAAATGGGATTTAACATATTGCCGTATCATTTTTCTGACCATTATCTGATCTTTGTAGGTCTTTTTTAATTGCCACAAATTCATCCCTTGTTCCGCCAGTATTTTTTCAAAAGATTCCTGATCCGGAAATTTAGCTTTTACCTGCTGCAGCCTTTCCTCTATCTCATTGTTTCCTGCTTCTATATTTAGTTTCTTTGCCTCCTGGAGTATAAGCCGGTCCTCTATAAGCCGCTCTATAACATCTTTGCGCAAACCGGCTATCTTCTGCGGCAACTCTTCAGGGCTGGAATTTTTCTTGAGTTCTTCAATTAAAGGTTTCATTACAGCATCGATTTCTGAACTTGTTATCGTCTGATCATTCACCACAACAACGATCTTATCTACCACTTCAGATAAACCAACAGCTACAAAACCCATTACAGCAAAAAATAATACAAACCCTGTCAAAAATTTCACATATATTCTATTGCTCTGCATTGTTTTTATCATCCTCAGATTTAAGAAAATCTTGGTTTATTTTTATATTTGCCCTTGCCCTTATATCTTTTATCACATCCTGGAGCTTTTCCATCTTTTTCGAATCCAATATCTTGCGCTTTATCTGATCGCTTACCTCGCTTAAGGTTTTTGTAGAAGCTGGTTTTTTATCTGTCAACTTTATAATATGGTAGCCAAACTGAGTCTTAACAATATCGCTGGTCTGTCCAACCTCTAATTTAAAACATGCAGATTCAAAATCCGGTATCATCTGCCCTTCTGTAAAATACCCCAGATCCCCGCCATTAGATTTAGAAGGATCTATGGAAACTTCTTTTGCTATGCTTGAAAAATCCGCGCCAGGCTGCTTCAGCCTCTCAAGTACCTCTTTTGCCTCCTGTTGAGTAGAAACCAATATATGGCTGGCCCTAAACCTAGGCAATGAAATAAATTCTTTTTTGTGGGCATTATAGTATTCTTCTACGTCTTTATCGCTAACCTTTGCCGCGCTACTAAGTTCTTCTTCTATAAATTTCGCAATGATTATCTTATTGCGGGCCTCGGCAACTAATTCTTTGACTTCCTTATTCTTATCGACACCTTTGCGGTAAGCTTCTTTTAAAAATAGTTTTTCATTTACTAGTTCGTCTAGAAACTTGCCTTTTTGTTCTTTTGCAAGAGCGCGGTAATAAGCAGGCAACCTATCCAGCTTGGCCTGAAACTCTGCCTGCGTTATGGTTTCATTGTCTATTTTAGCCAGAACTTTATTTTTGGCATTAAAATCGCAACCGCCTACAATAAGTAATGACAAAGATATTATACCTAAACCAATCCTAAACTTATTTATTTTCATTTTGCCTCCGATTTTTCCTTGATATTTAGCTTTTAATTATATCATGATATATACTAATTAACAAGGGCAATCTATTTATTTTCCAGCTCCATTACTGCCTCTTTTAACAAACGGCAATACAAATCAAAACCAACCATAGAAATATAACCATGCTGCTGGGGCCCCAAAATATTTCCAGCGCCCCTTAGCTGTAAATCTTCCATTGCTATTTTAAAACCTGACCCTAAAGCGGTAAATTTAGCTACTGCTTTTAACCTTTTTTTTGCTGGTGCATCCAAGACAATACCTTTTGGAATGAGAAAATACGCAAAGGCCTTTTGCCTAAACCTGCCGACTCTGCCTCTCAACTGATATAAATCTGCAAGCCCGAACATATCTGCGCGATTTATAAAAATTGTATTTGCAATTGGTATATCTATGCCCGATTCAACTATGTTCGTTGATACCAAGACATCCTTGCGCCCATCTATAAAATCTATCATGACATCTTCCAGTTGATGAGCCGACATTTGTCCATGGGCCATACAAACACTTATGCCAGGCAGAAGTGTTTTTAAGTGCGTAACTATTTTTTCTATGTCTTCTATTCTGTTGTGGATAAAAAATACCTGCCCAGACCTGTCTATTTCTTTTTTTATGGCGTCTCTTATCAAATTATCGCTCCAGGGACAAACAACAGTTTTAATGGGCTGCCTGTCAGGCGGAGGAGTATTTAATATTGACATATCTTTTGCACCCATAAGCGACATATACAATGTTCTTGGTATGGGCGTTGCGGTCATGGTCAATACATCTGTCAAATACCTGAATTTTTTTAATTTCTCCTTATGCCTGACTCCGAAACGCTGTTCTTCATCTATTATAACAAGCCCAAGATCCTTAAAAACGATTTTATCTGACAAAAGCTTATGCGTACCTATAATAATATCTATGCCTCCTGCTGCCAAACTTTTTAATGTATCTTTTTCTTCTTTAGGGCTTATAAACCTCGATAGCATGCCAATTGTTACCGGATATTTCTCCATGCGCTTACAAAAAGTATTATAGTGCTGCTCGGCGAGTATTGTCGTAGGAACCAAGATTGCAACCTGCTTATTATCCATTACAGCCTTAAAAGCTGCCCTTAAGGCCACTTCTGTTTTTCCGTAACCAACGTCTCCGCACAAAAGCCTATCCATCGGCTCAGTTGATTCCATATCATGTTTCACTTCCTTTATACATCTTGCCTGGTCTGGCGTCTCTTTAAACGGAAACGCTTTTTCCAATTCTATCTGCCAATCAGTATCCTTTGAAAATCTAAAACCTTCAAGTGCCTTTCTTTTTGCTTGAACTGTCAAAAGCTCTTTAGCCAAAGAACGCACGCTGTCTTTGGCATCATCTTTTGTTTTTTTCCAGAGGTTTGATCCTAACTTATTAAGTTTAGGGGGCCTGCCTTCAAAACCTATATATTTCTGCACCAGATGCATCTCATCTATGGGCAAAAATAATCTGTCATTATCCGCATATTCTATGACAAGATGATCGCTATATTTTTTATCAACCTTTATTTTTTCTATACCGATATACCTGCCTATACCGTATTCCACATGAACAACAAAATCTCCGGCCTCTATATCGACAAAATTATTTATCGGAATTTCTTCGCCGTATTCTAATATTCTTGATTTAATCCTGCGCGGGCTTATGCCTTTTACCGAAATAATAATCAGCATGGCATGATAATCTGTAAAATCGCCGTAAACAACATCAAAACTTCTGATTGTGCAAATTTTATCCGAATCAAACTCTATGCGCACAGGATCGTCAAAACCGACGATAAAAACATCCAAAATGCCGCCGCGCTGGGCATAGTCGCCCTCTTCAACTACAGATTGAACCCTTTTGTAACCATAGCTATCCAATTTTTTAATTACTATTTGCGGGCTTACTTGAAGCCCATTGTAGATTTTAAATGAATCGAACATATGCGGAGAAACTACATTTTTTCTGGTGTGGACACTCCGAGCAACTTAAGGCCAGTAGCTAAAACTGTTTTTACAGAATCAATTAATACTAGCCTAGCCTTGGTAAGGCCTAAATCATCGCTTACTACCCTATGCTTGTCATAAAAAGAATGGAATGTGTTGGCTAGTTTTTGCAAATACGAAACTATACCGCAAGGCTCTAAAGATTCTGCGCTTGAAATAACTACGGCCGGAAATTCTTTCAAAACTTTTATCAGCTGCAGTTCTTCGGGTTCCTTCAACAAATTAAGGTCTGCTTTTAATAAATCTAAAATATTTTTCTTGCTTGGCTTATCAAAAAAAGATTTATAGTCCGGTGATTTTTTTGCAAATTCTATGACATTTGCTATTCTTGCATGGGCATACTGAACATAATACACGGGATTTTCCTGTGATTGCTTTTTGGCGAGCTCTATATCAAAATCAAGATGGCTACTTATCTTTCTGGCTGCAAAGAAAAACCTTCCAGCATCTTTGCCCACATCGCTTATGACCTGCCTAAGGGTAATAAACTCACCTGATCTCGTTGACATAGGAATCTGTTCCTGCCCCTTGTAAAGCGTTGCAAGCTGGACAATCAAGACATCAATTTTATCCTTAGGATAACCTAATGCCATAACGGCAGCTGTAATCCTGGGAATATAACCATGGTGATCAGGCCCCCAGATATTTATAATTCTGTCAAAGCCGCGTTTCAGTTTATCGCGATGATAAGCAATATCCGGGGCCAGGTAAGTAAACGACCCATTGCTTTTTACAACCACCCTATCCTTGTCATCACCAAAAACGGTTGATTTAAACCAAACCGCGTCATCTTGTTTATACAGAAATCCCTTTTTCTCCAATAACTTAAATGCCTTTTGTATCTTATCGACCCTGACTAATTTCGCCTGAGAAGTCCATACGTCAAAATTTACAAAGAAATCCTTAAGCTCCTCTTTTATAATATTCAATATAAAATTGCATCCGTAATCCCTAAAAAAACTTAAGGCCTCATCGCCTGCTATTGCATATTTATCACCATGTTTATTAATTATGGTCTGCGCTATATCATAAATGTATTTACCCTTATAACCGTCTTCGGGAAAACTAGACTGTTTACCCAATAATTCAAGATATCTCTGCCGGATTGATTCGCCGAGCATATTCATCTGGCGGCCTTCATCATTTATAAAATATTCTTTCGTAACATTCCATCCGGTAAATTTTAATATATTAGCTAAACTATCACCAACAGCTGCCTGGCGGCCATGCGCAACACTTAAAGGCCCTGTAGGATTAGCGCTTACAAATTCTACCTGAACTTTTCTTTTTTTCCCTAAGTTACAACTGCCATATTTAATACCTTTAGACTGAATCTCCGACAAAATATTATATAACGCAAAATTTGTAAAAAAGAAATTAATAAAACCGGGATGCTTTACGAATATACTTGCTATCTTTCCGCTCAATGGAGTTTTAACTATATCTTTTTGCATCTCTTTTACAATTGCCTCAGCTATATCAACAGGTGATTTTTTCAAAATCTTTGACAATCTCATAGCTACATTAGTTGATATATTACCATGCTCTTCTAGCTTCGGGACTTCAAGGATAATATCTTTGGCTGGAACAGATATTTCAGGAAAGGCCTGCTTGATGGCTTTTTCTATATTTTTTATTAATATTGCATTTATATCTAGCATAATGATAAAGTTCCAATAATAAATTTACCCCGCACCTAAATAGTATTTTTGTTTGTAATTTGGGTGCGGGGTTACTTTACAGGTATTCTTGGAGCATCGTTCCATAAGCGCTCCAGTAAATAAAATTCTCTTGTTTGGGTATAAAATATATGGGCTATAACATCTGAACAGTCAAAGACTATCCAGCTTGCTTCCTTATAGCCATCTTTATGCCACAATGACAGGCCTTTGTTGATAAGCGCTTCTTCTATGCCGTCGGCAATAGCCTTTACTTTTCTATCAGAACCGCCGCTAGCTATAACAAAATAGTCGGTAAAGTTAGAAACCTTACGCATGTCTAAAACAATTACATCTTCAGCTTTTTTGCCTTTGGCGGCTTTTGCTATCAATAAAGCTTTAGCTTTTGAAGTTATGCCGAGTTTTCTTTTCTTTTTAGATTTTATAACTTCGGCATGCCGGTGTTTCGGCATGGCAGATATCTCCTTAAAATGTTATTTACCTTTTATCCTATACATACCGGTACCGCAAGAAGGACATTTGCCTTTTACCGCTTTTCTTCCATTTTTCATTGTTACTTCTTTTTCAGAAGCCATTTCTTTGGATTCTTTGCACTTAACACAATAACCTTTTGTTGCCATATCGCCCTCCGAAATTTTGCTTTTAAATATTCGCCCCGCGTAGCCAAGCTACCAAGGGCACTGTTATTATTATAATGGTTTTTAGTGTAGCACAGCCATTTTAGGCTGTCAATACAATTCTAAATCTCACCAACAATCTCTTCAAGCAAATCTTCCAAAGTAACCAATCCTAAAGTCTTGCCATTAGAATCTGTAATTATTGCAATCTGTATATTCATATTTTGAAAATCTTTTAATAAATCATTGACCCTTTTGTCAGGCGCAACGCAATACGCAGCACACACCAAATCGGGTATTTTTATCAGCTGATCGTTTCTCAATATATGAAGCACATCCCTGACATAAATTATACCCACCACCGTGTCTATATTATCTTTGTATACGACTATCCGCGAATGGCCCTCTTCTGCCATTATATTCAACAGCTGATCCTGCGTAGAATTTATATCAACACATATCATTTTACTCTTAGGCACCATTACATCTTTGACAACGGTATTGCCAAATTCAAATATGCGATGCAGCATTTTACGCTGTTCCTCGCCAAATAACCCTTCTTCTTTGCCGGCTTCAATCATAAGGCGCACTTCTTCCTCGGTTATCAAAGGCGAATGTTTCTTGCGTTCAATTCCAAAAATATCAATAATGCTATTACTGACTTTGGTAAACAATTTTGTAATAGGGGTTAATAATATCACCATAACCATTGCCAACGGAGAAGCCTCAATGGCAACCCTTTCCGGGCTGCGCAAAGAAAGGGTTTTTGGCAATATTTCTCCAAAAAATAAAACAATGCTTGCGGCCGCAAAAGTAGACAATAACGCAATAAGGAATGTATTTCCGAAAAAATGTATAAACAAGATGGTAACCAAAACGGACAACGCAATATTAACAAAATTATTCCCTACAAGTATTGTAGCTATAAAAGTATCCAAGTCCGAGACTAGCTTTCGTATGATACGCGAATTTCTTACGCCTTTTTTTACCATATGATGCAGCCTAATTCTGTTTAAAATAAGTATTGCTGTCTCCGAGGCAGAAAAAAATGCAGACGCAAGAAGTAAAACGCATATCAACAATATCATCCAGAATACAAAATTCATTTTAGATATAATCCTTTTTTTAAAATATAATCATACACGGGTTTTTGTAAAAATTCCCTTACGCTCAATTTTTTACCGATACGCTGGCGTATGCAACTACTAGATATATCAAGGGGGTTTATGTGCAAAATTTTTATGCCTGTCGCTGGATTTATTTTATATCCCGGCCTTGGAATAACTACAAAATCCGCCAGGCTCATAACCTTATCTAAGCTCTTCCATGCCCTAAGTTGTTTGAGCGAATCAGACCCTGTTAAGAAAAAAAGTTCCGCATTCTTGCCAAACTTCTTTCTGAATGCCTGAAGCGTTTTAACAGAGAAAGAAACTCCGCCCTTTCTTATTTCAAAATCCGAAACTGCAAAGTAAGGAAATTTCTCTATCGCCTTTAAAACCATCGCGTAACGTTGCCTTGCAGGCGATATATTTAAGTTTGTTTTATGAGGAGGAATATTTGCCGGGACAAATATTACTTTATCAAGCTTTAATTTTTCCCTTGCCTGACAGGCAAGCCTGATATGCCCCTTATGTATAGGATTAAAAGTACCTCCCAATATGCCTATACGAAGATTTTTCATTACTGTCTAATTTGGCCGCTGCCAATAATATGATATTTATAAGTGGTTAATTCTTCCAATGCCATAGGGCCGCGGGCATGCAATTTTTCTGTGCTTATGCCTATCTCAGCCCCAAAACCAAATTCCCCGCCATCAGTAAACCTGGTGGATGAATTAACATACACACAGGCCGAATCAACGGTTTGCAAAAATTGCCCGGCTGCTTGTTTGTCCTGTGTCATTATGGCATCAGAATGCATAGATCCATACTTATTTATATGGGCCACTGCCTGCTCTAAATTGTCTACGATTTTAACTGATAATATTAAATCTAAATATTCGGTAGCCCAATCAATTTCTTTCGCCTGTTTAACATCCGGGATTATCTTTCTTGTCTTCTGGCAACCCCTTATTTCAACATTTGCCTGCCTGAATTTTTTTACCATAGGCGGCAAAAATTTAGATGCTACATCTTTATGCACAAGCAAAGTTTCCATAGCATTGCATACGCCCGGCCTTTGGACCTTTGCATTAAAAGACACATTTTGAGCCATTTCTAAATCTGCCGTCTTATCCACAAATATATGGCAAATACCTTTGTAATGTTTTATTACTGGTATTTTTGAAAAACGCATAATTTCATTTATAAGCCCTTCGCCTCCTCTAGGCATAACTAAATCAACCAACCCATTAAGGCCTATAAGGATTCTGACGGCTGATTTATCCAAAGCATCTATAAAATTTATTGCGCCTTTTGGAATGCCGCAATCCTCGGCTGCTTTGTTTAAAATATTAAATATGGCCTTGTTTGAATTTATCGCCTCTTTGCCTCCACGTAAAACTACGGCATTTCCTGATTTAAGGCACAAGCCTATACAATCACTTGTCACATTAGGGCGTGATTCATAAATGATAGCTATAACTCCCAACGGAACCCTTATCTTTCTTATTGTCAAACCATTAGGCATATGCTGAACCCTTATAGCTTCGCCAATAGGGTCATTCAGACCGGCAATAACTCTAAAAGAATCGGACATGCCTTGGATACGTTTTTGATTTAATGTAAGCCTGTCTATAAGGCTGGATGAAAGTTTTGTTTTTTTTGCGGCGAGAATATCTTTCTGGTTGGCCTTTAGTATAATGCCCATGTTTTTACCTAGGGCATCTGCCATAGACAAAAGCGCTTTATCTTTTGTGCGCCGGGAGATTAAAGCAAGTTTATAAGATGCCTCTTTTGCCAGCCTGGCTGTATTATTTATTTGTTGGCTTAAATTTTTGCTCATTTTATCACTGCGAAAGAAAAAGCGTACCTACATCTTCTGCGTTAAAAATCTTAGATATGATATTTTGTGAATGCCCGTTAGCAATAATGCAGTTTGCGCCATTAGATGTAACAGTTTTGGCTGCCTGCAGTTTTGTTATCATGCCGCCGGTAGATGTTTCCTTTGTTGTGCCTTTGGCCAATTTTTCTATATCAGCAGTAACCTTGTCTACTATATTTATCACATTTTTATTTTCATCCCAGAGACCGTCCACATCGGAAAGTATAATTAAAAGTTGAGCGTGAGCCAAATCAGTAACAAGGCTTGATAACTTATCATTATCCCCAAATTTAATTTCATCTATGGCAACCGTGTCGTTTTCATTTATTATCGGGACAGCCTTATAATCCAGTATGGTAAACAATGTATTTCTCGCGTTTAAAAATCTTTTCTTGTCGGAAAAATCATCCTGAGTCAATAGCACCTGGGCTATTGTCCTGCTTTTTTCTTTGAAAAATTCGTCATATAATTTCATTAACTGGATCTGGCCTATTGCAGCAGTAGCCTGTTTTTTTGAAATATCCTGAGGCCTCATCTTAAGCCCCAAAACGCCCATGCCTCCGCCTATGGCCCCTGAAGAAACTATTATAGCGTCAATATTTTTTTCCTTGAGAGCGCAAACTTGGGAAACAATGCTGCTTATCCTATGCGCATTTAACCTGCCGTGTTCATCAGTCAATACGCTGGTGCCTATTTTTATAACGACTCTCTTTAAATCCTTTAATATTTTTTTTCTTAATTCTGCGATCATCTTGAATTGACCTTTTTCCATACGGCCTCCAGCAATTCATTGATGCCCTCGCCAGTCAGGCCGGAAACAACATAAACCTTTTTTTTGACAACTTTTTTAAATTTTACTAAATTTTCTTCCGCTATAGGCAAATCCATTTTATTTGCAACTATAATCTGAGGCTTTAAAGACAACCCGCTAGCATGAAAAGTAAGTTCTTTATTTAATACTTTATAATCATCAATAGGCGCTCTGCCATCTATCGCTGCCATATCTACAAGATGAATTAAAACTTTTGTCCTTTCGGCATGCCTCAAAAATTTAAGGCCTAAGCCCCTGCCTAAATGCGCACCTTCTATCAAACCTGGAATTTCACATACAATAAATCTTCTTTCATCACTAAGTTCTACTATCCCCAGGACAGGTGCCTTGGTTGTAAAAGGAAAATGCGCTATTCTTGGCTTTGCCTTTGAAACCCTAGAAACAAAAGTTGATTTTCCGGCATTCGGAAAACCAATTATTCCCACATCAGCAATAGCTTTTAACTCTAACAATAATTCTCTTACTTCGGATGGTTCGCCTGGCAATGCCTCTTTTTGAGGCGCATTACCCCTGCCGCCTTTGCCGCCCTTGCAAATAACAACCTCTTCGTCTGCTTTATCAAGGTCCCGCAGCAAAAACCCATTTTTTGCATCTTTTATAACTGTGCCTGGCGGAACTTTGACAACATAATCCTGGCCATTCGCCCCTTTCTTATGGTTACTACTACCATGATAACCATCTTCTGCCCTGAAATGCCTTTTATATTGGAAATCCAAAAGGGTATGGATATGGCTATCGGCCTTTATAATAACGTCTCCGCCGTTTCCACCAAAACCGCCATTGGGCCTAGGATGAGATATATGCCTGTCACGCAAAAAGCTATTGCAGCCATTGCCGCCTTTGCCGGAACTTATATGTATCTTAGCTGTATCTATAAACATATTATTAAAAGTAAACGCTGAATTTATTTTTTGCTTGGAACTACGCTGACAACCCCAGGCTTAACAAAATCCACTTTACCATCCACTAATGCAAAAAGCGTAAAATCCCTTCCCATGCCGACATTGGGGCCTGGTTTAAAAGGGCTTCCTTTCTGCCTTACTATAATAGAACCAGCCGTTACAAATTCTCCGCCATAAGCCTTAATCCCGCGTTTTTTAGAATTACTATCTCTTCCATTTCTAGAAGAACCTAATCCTTTTTTATGTGCCATTGAAATCCCCCTACCTTTCTGTTATGAAAATTATTCTGCTTTTATGTCTTTAACCTTCAGTAAGGACATATCCTGCTTATGCCCCTTTTTCCAATGAAAACTCTTTCTTCTTTTGAACTTATAAGCAATTGTCTTCTCACCCTTGAAATCTTTTAGGACATCAAAAGTTACCGAAGCACCTTTAACATAAGGAGAGCCGACTACGATCTTCTTGCCATCCTTTACCAATAAAACCTTATCTGCATGAAAAGTTTTATCTTTTTTAGAGTCCACCTTTTGGGTCTCCAACTGCTGATCTTTTGTGACTCTATATTGCAAACCTGCTACTTCAACTACTGCGTACATGCTGCTCATTTTAAGATTACCTCCAATTTTTCCATTATTTTACTATTTTAAAAATTATCACACCTGTCACCACATTATGCGGTCTGTAGACTATGGACCGTAGACTATGGACTTTTCTAAACTGCCTTTTCTATTTTAACCTGCTCTATATGTAAAAATGAATCCGGCTTTATATTTATACCGGCCCTGTAGTGCCTTTCTAAATAATTTATAGAATTTCTATCTTCGTTAAAAAGCCTTGATGCCACATCAGGATGAACAATAATCTCTATCTTCTTAATATTCCGATTAAGATTTAAAAAAGCTCTTGCCTTCCGGATAACGCTGATAGCCATAGTCTGAACTGTTTTTGTCGCACCTTTACCATTGCAATAGGGGCAAACCTGATAAGCTATACTTTCAACAGATTTTCTTGCGCGCTGCCTTGTCATTTGTATAAGGCCTAATTCTGAAATATGCAATATGTTCGTTTTTGCCTTATCTTTTTTCAATTCCTCTTCAAGCACATGAAAAACTTTTTTACGATGTTCTGCCAATTTCATATCAATAAAATCTATGACTATAATCCCTCCCAAATCTCTTAACTTTATCTGCCTGGCAACTTCTTTTGCAGCTTCTACATTTACGACAAAAACAGTTTCTTCAATATCTTTTTTACCCACATACTTACCGCTATTAACATCTATCGCAACAAGGCTTTCTGTCGGCTCTATAACGAGATACCCGCCGCCTTTTAAACCAACCTTTCTGTCATAAATCATTTCTATCTGTAACTCGATATTTCTTTTTTCAAAAAGGGGCTCCATATCCCTGTAAAACTCGATACGCTGCCTCATGTGCGGGGCAAGCTGGGATATGTAACGTATAATCTCCCTGAATTCATCTTTAGAATCAATTACAAGCTTGTCAATATTTTCAGTAAGGACATCCCGCAATATTCTAAAAATCAGACCATGCTCTTTATGCAAAAGCGCAGGCGCTGAATTACGCTGAAAATTAACCTGTATTTTTTTCCATAAACCCAATAGAAATTTTAAATCTTTTATAAAATCTTTTTTTGATTTACCCTCGCCAACAGTCCTTACAATAAGGCCCATTTCTTCAGGGATAGATAATGTATCCAAAACCTGCTTTAAACGATCCCGCTCTTTATGGCTTTCTATTCTTTTTGAAATACCTATATGACTGCTATTGGGCATTAAAACTATATACCTGCCTGGCAAAGAAATTTTTGACGTAAGCCGGCAACCTTTTGTGCCAAACGGATCTTTGGTAACCTGCACCATGATTTCTTGATCCTTTTTCGCTACGTCCTCTATTTTCTTTGTTTCCGGCCTTGGTTTCTTCTTATGCACAATCTCGACGGTCTCTTCTAACTCATGGGAAATATCCATTATGTCGGATATATATAAAAACCCATTCTTTTTCATTCCCACATTGACAAAGGCAGCGCCGATTCCTCCTGCTACAGATTCAACCTTGCCTTTATAAATATTGCCTACAACGCGATCAACCGTTGTCCTTTCAACATAAAATTCTTCCAGTTGTCCGTTTTCGACAACAGCAACCCTCTTTTCCTGAGGTTCCACTGATATCAAAATTTCTCTACGCATTTTATCCTATCCCAGCCGAAGTAATTATAATTCCATCCGGCAATTGTGATTGTAATCTTTCTTTAAATTCTTCTGGCTTTATCCATCCGTTAATATAAAATAAAGCTTCTTCATTATCGCTTTCAACGCCAAGCTTAAGCGCCCTTTTAAAACTCATCTTAGGGTGAGGGCTAAAACCTTCTGTCATTGCAATAGGCAATCCAGCCCTTCTCATAGCCCTTTGAAATAGGCGCATTAAATCAAGATGTGAAATAAATCTCATTAAACCCTTCTTAGAAAAAACTATGTTTATTTTCTGTCTAAGCATTATTATTTTTTATAGGCTCTGACTAGGGCTTAAATACTGCGGCTATCTACTTACAACTTCTCGCTCTATCGTCCTTACAGATGTCTCGAGCTTGTTAACACGCTCTTCCAATTCTTGTAAGGTTTGCAGAATTTGTAGGTTTTCCTGATGAATAACGGAGGCAAGATTAATATCTAGCTGCGCTGACTGTAAATTCGTAATGCCCGGATAATAGTTTAAATCGCTGGCCTGCCTGAAATCTTCATCATGCCCAGCATTAGCTTGAAAGGCCATAGTCAATAATATAACTACTACGCCGGCTATTATAAAACCTTTAAGATATTTTCTGTTCATATCTTTTTACCTCTTATCTTGTTTCTTAGCAGCTTCTTCCAATCTTTCCCGTATAATTTCTTGTTCAATCTTAAAACCATCTATTAATTCTTGAGGCTCATCCGTATATGCTTCTTCAGGCCTTACAATACTAGCTGTGATAAATATCAAAAGATCTACCTTTTCAACATCATTTGTATCCCTGCCAAACATATTACCCAATAAAGGCACATTTTTCAAAAATGGGATACCCGCATTACTCTTCTTTACAACATCCTTCAACAAACCACCTATAACAATGGTCTGGTTATCCTCCAACAATACGCTTGTTTCTGCTTCTCTGGTACTTATGACCGG
>Ga0172373_10003023_pt1 | contig 25060 bp, 22 predicted proteins | sample Lak10m_2_FD_114546 | JGI IMG/M metagenome (GOLD analysis project Ga0172373, IMG submission 114546) | Freshwater microbial communities from Kabuno Bay, South-Kivu, Congo - kab_092012_10m | ecosystem: Environmental > Aquatic > Freshwater > Lake | place: Democratic Republic of the Congo...
AATTGTCGCTTGCTGGATCATAAAATAAGATGTTCCGCTAGACACAAGAGTTATGTTAGCTGTTATTGGAGACGGTATGATATTTGCAACCGTCATTCCAATCAAAGTTGCTTGAACACCAGCTCCAGCTGCATAGACATTCTGTGATGTGGTGTTAGCATTTTTGAGAAAAAAATTCTTAAAAGTATTGGCCATGAATATTCCTTGTTTTCGCTATTTATCTATTTATGATAATGCAACCGCAACAGCGATATAATCTTCTGCCAAAAGTTGAGCAGATGTTGAGTTTGCAGTAGCTTCAATGTATGCATAAATGTCTGTATTCGCAGCTCCAACAAATGTCGTAATATTAGCTGACGAGAATGTTCCAAGTGTAACCGACACATTATTTAAGGTTGTATTTCCAGTCACCGTCAAATTACTGGATGTTACATTGTTTGTTACACTTAGAGTATTAAGTGTTATGGTGCCCGACTGAGAGAAAATAACATTATTTGTTACCTCTAGATTTCCAACAGTAGAATTTTGACTTACCGATAGATTGCCACCAACACTTACATTTGAACCTACAGACAAAGAGGTTGTAATATTGGCTCGGGCTATATTACCTGTGACAACTAAGTTTGAAAGTGTGGTATTGGCACCAGATATTGTACCATTGATTGAAGCATTTCCCGCAATGGTCAGGTCATTAAATCCAATGTTATCAAGTGTAACATTACCAGAAACCGTCAAATTGCCAGAGACGGTTAGATTGTTTGCAATTTGTAAGTTAGTGTTTACATAGAATGTGTTAGCTGCGCCACCATCAGTAAAATTGTTTAGAGTATCAATAATGGTAATGGTCGTGTTTAACCATTGCCCAAAAGTATTTGATGTTGTTAGTTGATTAATTGACACTTATATCCCTATTACGCTAAAGCAATTGCAAAACCTATAAAAGCTGCCACATTACTTTGAACCGTTATAAATGCAGTTGTATTATTGACTGTTTCATAAATCTGGTTTTTTGCAGCTCCAGTCAACAATGTAATCGTCACATTCTGTGCATTTAGATAGTTCGTTGTAACAATATTTAATACAGTATTATTTGTTACATTTAACTCACTACTTAAACTTAAATCTGTAACTTCAATGTTTCTGGCAATAACATTTGTGTTTCCAATGTTAAAAGTGCCCTGAACATTCAAATTACTTGTAACAAAACCTGTTGCATTTAGTCTATTTGGAAGTGTTAAATTTCCTGGATAGGCTACATCAGTTGTTACATTAACCGTCTGTATATTACCAGTTACAACAAGATTACCAAAAGTAGCATTAGCAGCTGTAATCGTGTTATTGACTGATAAATTTCCCTCAACACGCAAATCATCATAATCAATTTCATCGAGGACAAATGTTCCAGTTACAAGAACATTGCCATTTACATGAAGATCCTCACCAACAGATATGTTTGTATTTGAGTAAACATCAGCAATTGTACCATCAGTTACCTGATTTAGATATGTTGATACTCGCTGTGTAGTGACTACCCACTGCTGAAAGGTGTTTCCAGTGGCTAAACGATTAATTACCACCTTTACCCTCTACAAGCAATCTGTTGCAATAACGCTTTAATCTCTTTAAAATCTTTTTTGAGAGTATCCAGTTCTTCATTAATATGCTGAATACTTTCTTTCATATGTTTTTTATTTTTTAATTCTAATAGCTTGTCACGATCCATATTCAGTATAGCCTGATTTGATGGATCTCTGATAAGCGTATTGTGGTCTTTTACTTTATACATCACGATAGAGCAATCACTCTTAGATTTTTAGCCGTTGGTGCATTGGCCGGGTTCGTAGAGTAGAACACAATCTTAACGGCAAAAGTTCTGAAGTTTTGATATGTTACCGAACCAGAAGTGTAACTAATGCTATCAGCCTTGTATTCGTAATCATAGTATTCAGTAGCATTTTGATTTGTAGCCGAAACACCATTAAGCGTCATTAGCGTCCAAGATTTATCTTCAATTCTACTTGAATCACTAGCTGCCTGAACACGATACCACACCTGAATTGATGATCCTTGCGGTAAATTTTCTTGCAAATAAAGTCGCAGAGAAGTTGCATCAAAACCATCATTCAAGGTAACTTTTCTCATAATGTATTTTGACAGAGCGCCGCCATTAGATGGCAAACTTTCTGGATAAGAAGTGACATTTGCAGATGAAGAACTTTCTAATAGATTCTTCACAACAATGTAGCTTGATCGAGAAACATCAAGATATGGCGAAACATCTGAATTTGTGGTCGACATTCTAATTTTTACATTAGCATCCGTTGCAGCATTGATAAGTTTTCTCTGATCCAAAACGATATTTGAATTTGGAATTATGCCAATGTAATCACTTAATACTGCCGCACCATTGTTTTTAGTTGACAATTCAAAAGTAATGTTTGCAGCTGGAGCAATAGACTGATACGGAACACTTACTTTTGCAACATCATAGGTTTGATTATAACCTAAAGCTCTTGGTGTTAAGACCGCAGTTTGGGTTGTATTTACAGTAAATTTGCAATGGCGAAGAACAAAACAAATATCACTATTTTGTTCTGCTGTCCAAGTTGATGCGTTTTGTGACTTAAAGAAAGAACCAATGTATGGTTGTGAAACAATTGGTCCAACACCATCAAGTCTTTGTTGACCAACCGTTCCAATATAGACTGTATATTGGTCAGAATTAGCCATGACAACAAATGAATACTCACCAGGTTCTAAATGAATTGGTGCATCAAATGTAAATGTTGTTGCTACAGGAACATTTGGATTTGTTGGTAAATTGATACTTGATGGATTTAATGTAACTTTAGATCCAGGAATAACTCTTTCTGAATCAGGATAACCATTGACCGTTGGCCGAAGTTCTACTGTAACTGGTATTCCTGAAGTATCTTTTGTAGCAAAATAAAGATCAATATTTGATACAAAAATACCATTTGGGTTTGTAAATCTATTAACAAAGAATGTTTGTGCCAATGGATCGCCTTGGAAACATTCACCATTTTGCCCAGCAGCATATTCAAAAGCAGCAGCAATCCAATCAAGCGAAGCACCACTAGCTGCAACAGATACCCAATAGTTCATTCCGTCAACATCAGGTGCTCTTCCTAAATCATCTCTATACAGACTATCGATAAAATCAACCGAAGCTTGAGCATTAGAAACCGCAGTTGCATAAGAAACTGGAGCCCAATCAGAACCTGTAGCATCTTCAACAGCTGATCTAAAGTCTGTTGAACCTCCAATTCTTCCACTAGTTCCTTCAGCTGCAGAAACAGCAATAGAAACAATTGTTGTATGAGTTGGAGCAGAACTGTCGATATAGAAAGTTTCATTTGGTGACGGATCACTAACACCACCTCCTGATGGAGATGTATAACCACCATCGCCGCCGCCAACATAATTTACTTCTGGATCTCTTCTTATTGGTTGTGCTTCTTTTTTAACTGGCGGATTTGCAGAATAGAAGAAAGTTTCTGCCAAAGTTCCAGCATTTTTCATATTAAAACGATTATCGCAGAAAAAAAGATGATTTTTGCCTACAGTAAATTTGTAGTAATCATCATTTGGAAGCAACAATTGTCCCTTTGCATAGCCATTTGTATCTGTAGTAACAGATTCGGTGGTATAACTTGAAGAAATTACATTGTAGTTTTTTAGATAACTAGAAACATGAATAGTATCCAAATACGCTGTGACTTCAATATTTGGCCTCATACCATATATTTCAAAATTTAAAACATTACTGCGGTTATAAACTAAAAGTTTATTTTCAAAAACAGCACTATCAGCCTGCCGTATTCTTGAATCCGTTGTTCTTTGAACACTTTGACCGGAAGTAGAGTAATAAGTGTAAACAATATTTGTGTCTTCAGCAAATCCTAATGCTGCCCAATCATTCCATTTTGAACCAGAGAAGTTATTTGAATATACAAAGTTATCTAATCCATTATCACTATTAATTACAACATCTGGTCGAGTTGAAAAATCAACCCAATTTGCAACATCTTTTTCAAGTTTTACATAGCCAACAAACCCAATTGTATTGAATGGATTAACATTTACAATTTCAGAAGCAATATTTTGAGTGATATATGGTACTGAAGTATAAGAAAGTGTTACAAGGTTGCCAGTAGTAGCTAATGAAGAACTTGAAATTAATAGCGAAATGCCATTGCTTTCAAATCTAGGTCTTAAAATTTCATTATCATAGTCAATCGAACATTTATAGTCAGGATTAAATACATCACCTACGCTGTGGCCTTTGAAAGAATCTACAATAAATCCATTGTTAAACAATTGATTATTTTGATTGTCATAATAAGTTGTAGAAACAATATCTTTTTCTAAAAGATTGAGTGCAGTATAATATTCTACTTTAGTCAAACGATTGTCAATAGCACCGATATCTTTCATCGTATATCGGCGATTATTTTCAATTTTCATTCTTACATTGCTAGTTCCATAAGTGTATGGATCAATTGACAATGTATAAAAAGTCATTGCATCCACTTCATCAGTTGGAATTGGTGGATTTGTTAATGCACTTACACCTTTAAGAACTTTGAAATCACCATTTTTTCTTAATACAACTTTGTCATTTCTTGAAAGGTAATATTCAAGATTTGTATCTACCGAACCAATTAACGAATCCACAATCTGTTGTGAATTAAAAGACATTGATACATTTGAATATAAATTAGAAGTGATGTTAGCTGTTCTAATTGGTCTAAAATCAATCGAATCTCTTAAATCAATTACTGTTCCATTTCTCTTAGTATATGTTGGAATAGTATCATATGTTGGATAAGATAAGGTATCAAAGTAACCAGTTCCCGAATGATCAAACCTGTTATAAACTACCATTGTGTTACCAGTATTAACCGTTTCGCCAGTGTTTAATTTAATTGTAGCATGGTCATAAAAACTATCTCTTTGGCCAAGATCAACATTAAAACTACCAACCACATTCACATTTGCATTTGACGCTTTATTAGCGCCTGATGCAATGTAAATTGCTGAAACATTTATAACATCTGAATAACCTAATGAGAATGTATTTGCAGAATCTAATACATCAAAGAATTTTTTAACTTCTCCAGATTCCGTTTTTGTTCTTCTTGCACCAGCTGTAATGTCAATCGTTGTTAAAATGTCTGCGGTACCGTTAAATGTACCATCACCAAGATCGATGTTAAGAGTTGCTGGTACACCAACCGTTGGAGTTGGAACACTAATGTAAGTGCCACCACTTAAATTTACCCAAGTATAAATTGGAAATGAACCTGTGCCACCTGTGCGAATACAAATAGCATAATGTTTTTGAAGATTTGTTCCACTTACATTTGCAAATCGTTCTGTGCCATCATTTGTTTGAACAGATGCGATACCAGCAGTAAATGAAACAGATTTGAATACTCGTTTTGTGTAATAATTAACTTCTGTAAACTGCTTAATTACATCGTATGAAGCCTCAAATACAGAAGTATCATAATTTACATCTGTTAAGTATGCTGATCTAAAGGTGTATGTTTGAGCTGTTGTTCCAGTTTCAACGGCCGGATTATTATTACCAACAGCTGCCTGATTAATTGTAAGTTCATTGCCATCAATAGCTGTTACATATGTTGGGAATCGAATATTAGCGCCAGCAATTTCCATTCCAACCGTAACACCTGTACCGCTCGATAGAATTACAGTTGTTGAATTATTTGTATTTGTTCCAGATATGGACCTTGTAACCGTTGAATCCGAGTGAACATTGTAAGTTGCTGAGTAAATTGAAGAGTTGCCAGCAATAATACAACGAGTCAAATCAATAGGTGTGTCGCTTGTTTTTACAATGTTAAAAAGTTGAAGTTTGTATACAGAAGATGATCCATTGCCACTTACATATTCAATGTTTTTTGGATAAGCTTCAGCAATTTTTGTTGATGCACTAAAAGCTGCATTGTTTCTATGAAGTTCAATTTTTTCAGCAGTTGAAAAATTTATAACTGCGCCATTAGCGGTTGTTACATAAAAATAATTACCATAATATGCAGGAACATCGTAGCCAGATACAGATTCGGTATCACGAGCTTTGCTTACAAGTAAAGAAGTTTTTCCAATTGTCTCTAATTCATACCCAAGAACATAAGCTTTTCCTGGACTAACTTCTAATGTAAATGTATCGTTTGCGCTAAACTTTTCTTTTGGAATTTTTGGCTCAAGGCCATTTACTCTATAATTACCAGATTCATCGTATGTTCTTCGTGCAAGAGTATCAGTAAGAACAGAATAAATGGATGTTCTTGTATCTCTTACTAAATTGCCCTCTCTATATCTGGCAATCTCAATGTATTTGGAAGAAGTTAAGTCGGGAATAGATTCATCTGATTCTATTTCTTTTGCGCTTAAAGTTAAAGCGATTTTGTATCGATCTGCACCTGGAGCAATATAATTTGAAGCGCCAACAGCAGGATCAAGTAATGATGAATCTGAAGAAGATGCTACAATTGATTCTGCAACATCAAAACCAACTGTTACATTTGCGTTATTTGAATATTTTGAAATAATTACGGTTTGAGCATCATTTTTTACAAAGCTACCATTCGTAAAAAATACACCCTCAGTAATTGAGAATACTCGGCCCGTATAAGATGTTTCGGTAGATGAGCTAATAACATTGCTAACAAGATTAGCAGCTGAAAGATCAGCCGATGAATATATTTTTAGAGTTTCAGCGTTTGCAACGGAACTGTTTGCATTTGCAGTAATTCTACCATTATTTTTGACAAAGGCTAAGAATAGTGTATTTGGATCTGTGCCGTCAGCAATTTCTGCTTTTCTAATTTTATAAACAGCATTGCTAGTATTAGCTAAAGCATAATAATTGTCATAACCAGAAATATCAATTGTAGTGGCGCCAAATGTTGGCTGAAGCTTTACAGAAATTACCGTTTCATCAAATGTTTCGCCACCAGTTACTTTTGATCCTTCTTTGAAAATATGTTTACCAAATCTATCAATTTGGTTTTGAAGAATGGTTTGAGATTGAGTTAATTCACGAGCCTGAACTGCCCGGCCAGGTCTAAACAGAATTCGATGAAAGTTTTTATCTTCATCAAAATCATCGTAGTATGGATTTGTATTGAAATTTAATGCCATGCTTAACCTTTAGAATTGTATAACGAATCGAATATTCTCAGCTTGCCCATCTTCTCTCTCTATCTTTTGAACATTTTCGACATATAAAATATCGCCTGAATATGGCTCAAACTCCGGATTTGATTGTGCAGTAAGCGTTCTTGCAACACCAGATGAAACTCCAATTAATAATAAACCAGGAACAAATGTGCCATAAACTTGACTTACTTTCACTTGTGTTGCTGACTGTGAATAAACATGACCATAAGCAATTGCGTTGTTCGCTGTTCCTTGATAAACATATTCATTTAATGTATATGAAGAACCCGGCGTAACGGTAAGCGACCTGACCTGAGAAATGACTGGATTTGCCGTTGTATTGTTAGCTGCCGAAGATTCTCCGTATTTATGCGGGTTTCTAAAAAGCCCAAACTGCCTAAAAGATGTGTCAACAGAAATGATTCCGCCTTCGGTTGAATCTACATCTCCAATCCGACTTGTGACCATTACATTTTTTGCCAATAAATCTTTTGCTGGATTTTTAGCATGACCATATTTTGGCGCTATAATTGCTCTTGCGTTTGCGTTAGTTCCTGAACCAAATATGAGAACATTGGCTCTAGTATATCCAGAACCAATTGTTGTAATTGTGATTTTTGATATTTGACCATTTGCAAGTGTGGCTGATCCAGCCGCAGCTGTCGTACCATCACCATCAAAATAAATTCTAGTTGAAATTGATAGATTATTACCTGCTCCACCACCGTTTGCAATCGCAGCTGATGAAAGAGTTATCTTATTGTTTGGTGTATCAAGAGTAGAAATAATTGAGCCTGTTGAAATACCTGTTCCAGAGACAGACATATTTGCAGCGATGTTTGATGTATTTGCAACAGTAAGAATTGTGCAGCCAGTTACAAAAGAAATAACACCAATTGTTGTGTTAAAGTAACTTGATCCAGCATCTGTTATCACCGCTGTCGTTAATTCTCCATCAACAACACCTGTATCATCTAAGTTATAGTCGGTATATGTGCTGGCAGCTGCTCGGGTTGGCGTTGGAATCCAAAAAGTATTCAAAAACTTGTTTGATGGTTTCACATTAAACATATACTTCCAAATGTAACCATCGGCCGTTGCAATTGCGCCGTTTGAGGTGCTATAATCGCCCTGTGGTTCTACTGTTGAATTTGCAGAAGCGTTGTTTGACAGGCATTTATAGACACTCAAATCTGAAGTCAAAACATACATTGGCTTTAGATTTTGAGATGTGTTGCCTGTAATTAAATCTTCAAGCACTATTCTATCATCATATTGACGATATTTTGTATTGGCTGTCCAATTAACCCTAGGAATTACAAGTTCAACATCGTTTGCAGTAACTCTTTTGGCTGCAAACATGTTATCCCAAACAGTTTTTTCTGTTGCTATTGTCTCATTAATTGAATCTGGTGAAGATTCGTCTGAGTAAGCCGTATGTTTTCCAATGAAAGCATATTGGATACTAGGGTAGCTGTCGCTAAAAGAGTCTTTGAATCTTTCAGCGTTATCAAGAGCTTGTTTTTCTGAGGTGTAATTTAATGCCATAAGTCGTATTTATGTGACAATAATCAGCGTTTGTGCAGATGCGGTCATTGTAAATCCACTTGAAACTGTTAGAGATGTGTTGCTGATAATTGAATTAATTGTTCTAATTTGGTTATTTACTGCAATTTTAGTTCCAAGAGAAATGATGCTGAGGCTGTTCGCAACATTGAATCTGGTGTTTATACCGGTAACAAAAATTGAGTTATTTGAAACAGAGACATTACCAGAAACTTCTTTTGTCGTAGAAGATACGGTTGTGAATTCAGCATTGATGACACGATTAATTGGGTATTCTGCATAGTTTTTAAAGCCTGCTGGATGTAAAAGACCCTTGAGAATTTCTTTGTATTTTGCAAATTCGGTTGCAACGGAGGTCAAGTAAGTGAAATCAATATAATAATCTAGACCTTGAACCTTACGATCAAGTGAAGAAATAATACTGTCTGATGTAACCCATTTACCAGCAAAAGAAACAAAAGTTCTTTCAATTTCAGCAAAAGCGGTTGCATTGCCATCGCCTTTTTGAGACAGATCAATCGTTGGAACAAACAGATAACCAGAACCTGGATTTGTAACTTTAATTTTTGTAACCTGACCCGCAACAGCGCTTGCAGTCACAGCCAACTGCTCACTATTTCCCATTATTGAAACCAACTGTAAGTTAGCTCCTGTGCCGGCGGTTGAAGAAACCGTTATTGTTGGAAAGTTATTTTGAACATATCCTTCACCGCCAATGATGTGTCTATCGTATGCACCAACTTTTCGATCAGTTGAAGTTCGTGTAAACGCAACATTTACATTTAGAGATATGGCTGAAGAAATTGAATTTACATAACGAGTTTCAGAATTAATAACAATTCTATCACCAATCGACAATTCTGTATCAAATGCGGTGCCTGTTCCAACCACCATTATATTGCTTGTTTGTGTATTTGATGTTCCTGTAATTCTTGATGGTTGAAATTCAATGCCTGTAATTGAGCCAGTAGAATTTGCTGATATGACGGCTGCAGCAGCACCAACGCCATATGTGCCAGCTGGATTTGCACCAAAAACAATTTCGTCACCAACTTTATAATTAATACCGCCATTGTTTATTCTAATTCTACCTAGAGAACCAAAAGTTTTGATATCAAGAAAAGTGTTTCCAAGTGTTTCAATTTTCGTACCATCCGCATCAAGCACTAAAGAATTTGCTGAGCTTGTATTTGAAAAAAGAATAGAAAATGCAGTAATTGGGCCAATGCCTGTTACTGATCCTGATGATAGTGCATCAACCACACGGGTTGATATGTTTTCACCAGCAGGAATTACGGTCGATGGAAATCCATAGTCTGCGTCAGATAAAACAACATCAACATATGGAGTAATTACATCGGTAAAAATTGTATATGTATTGGCACTATTTGCACCTGAAGCATCAACTGTTGAAACAGCACCAGTTACAACTCCAGAAGATTCATCTAGACCATTAATAATACCAGCAACTTGAAATCCTGCTCCGCCAAAATAAACAACTGCCGTATCAACATAACCGGTAGTAACTTCATCAATAATTGCTTCAGCCTGCGTTTGAAATCCACCACCAATAATTGAAACAGGATCGCCAACATTGTAACTAGCGCCACTATTTGTTACAGTAATTGAGGTAAGTGTTGCAACTGTATCAGCACGAATAACAATCAAACTGCCGTCATCAGCAATAATATCGGTAGTAATTGTTTCAGCATTTAGAAATGATCCAAGTATTGATACTGGATCAATATACAACTCAATTGAAGTTTGTTGAGTAATAAGTCTTGGCGATGCACGCTCAATGATTGCTGTTGCACCAGAAGTAAGGCCAGTTATTTTTCTATTTGCAAAAAGAGTTTCATCAAAGTCATCATAAAAAACTTCAATTTCAACATTGTTTGCTGGCGCAGTTTGAAAGATTAATTTTTTATCTTCTGGTCGAACATAAAAACCCGATGTGGTTAAAACGCCATCAATATAAACATCAATGTCATCGGAAGTAATTTGTTGTGCTAAAAAAAATGTATTTTTAGAACCGTTACCTGTATAATATGAATAAACTTGATTGTTAATTCTCAGAACATTTTCAACTGTCCATCTACCGTCAGAAGCTCTAAGAACATTATCTTTAGGAAAAGTAATTTCAACTTCTGTGCCATAAAGCAGTCGAAAAAGAAGTTCATACGATTTAATATTGCCTCTTGAAAGATACAGAGGCAAAACATTTTTAATGAGAAAATCTTTATTGACTAATGCATCTTGTGGAATTAAAGCCGCAAAGTTGTTGATAAAACTTTGTTGAAATTGGTCAATTGAATAATCTACATCAGCAACATATCGTAAATCTTTGGCCTTTGTAGTTAAATCGTTTAATTGTGTTCCTTGTTTTTGTTCCAAATACTCATAGTAAGCTTCTAAAAAAGCAATGAAATTAGGATGATCTTCCCGAACAAACTCAGGAACTTGACGATTGACAAGTAAAGAAGTTCTTAAATCAGTTGTCATTATGCAGTTAGTTTTTCAACCGTAGTTACAATGGCTGATGTATCGGCCTCATCAATTGTAATGATTGTATCCCTTGAAGATTCTATGACACCATTTTCTGATTCTACTGTTAATCTTAAAAGCCCATCAGCAGCAGAAACGGAAAGAATTCTCAGATCATTAAGCGTAATAATACCGGTATCATAGTTAATGTCGCCAACACTTGAATCTATGATTTGGCGATTTGCGTTTGAATCGTAGTAAATTGTTCTAAGTGTGCCAACTTTTGAATCAACAACAGCTACTGCTGATCCACTAAAACCACCGCCGCCAGTAATTGTTACAACGGCTCGAGTATAGTCAACTCCACGATTTGATATGTGTATGCTAATAATTCTACCACCTTCAATAATAGCTTCGGCAGTAGCGCCTGTTCCATCACCGGTAATGGTTACTGTTGGTGTGGTGGTATAACCATAACCAGCATTTGTAATTTCAATTGAAGAAACACCAGTAAATGATTGTGGCACTTCCTCAATAATTGCAGTTCTTGTTACACTTGAATTATCAAAAACATCAAATTCTGTGGAGGTTAAACGATTTAGCAAAGTGCCTCGCTTAATTGGAACACCAAATCTTACTGTATAATTTGCATTTGTGTTTAGTTCCGGTGTGACTCGTTTTTGTAATCTTACCGTTGTTTCAGAACCGGTAATTGCATTGATATCAACATTATCAATTTGATCTTGTAGTTTTGAAACAGCAAAAATAGCCTTAAACTTATTTAAGTAAGTATTTTTATAATTGATAATAGCTGTTCGGATTGCATTTGACAAAGCAACATCTGTAAGTGTAGTTCTTTTTGGATCATACTTGACTTGATTATTTAAAAGAATATAAAGATAATCGGGATCTCGTATTTCAGCACTTACAGAAATAATAGATTTTGGATTAATAATTTCATCGATAATTCTTTGTTTTTCAGCTGAGTTTAAATAATAGTTTTCTTTTGGTTTCAATGACACCAAAACTTTACCATAAATTGGTGGATCTTCATCTTCGCCACCCCAAACCGATAAAGAATCAAGTGCAGGATAATTTCTTTTTATATAAGATTCATAATCTTTAATTGTAACCAATCTATTTTGAGTGGTGTATTGTAGAGGTGCAGAAAATTTAATTTCATCTACCGATTCTCGATCAGCGCCACCAGCAGCTGCTGAAACTGGCGTAATGACAAAATTAGTTAGAGATTCACCAATTGAATCTGTTAAAGTATCTCTTGCAATAAAATTATTTGCTTTGTTTGCAGCGGTTGCATTTGTAATTAGATATGTTACAGAAACAATAGAGCCGTCTGGCGCTTTTTTGCCAACAATATCATTTCCAAAATAAATTTCATAATTTCCATTGCGAGCTTCTTGTAAAAAGAAAACTGTAGAATTTGCAGTAACATCAACAACATCAGTTACTTGAGTATGAGTTGTAATTTGTGTATTTGTTGACGATGGTGATACAACAACTTTGAGTGTTGTCGTGTCAATGTTACTATCTGGCAAAGTAAATAGTTGTTTTGGATTTGACCCATTGTCTTGCGTAAAATTATATGTAATTAATTGGCCCTCTGAAATTTCAAGGCCATCAAAGAAGAATTGACTGTTAGCTTTTGTTATAGTTGTATCATTTAATACAACAAAATTATAAGATTTGCCATCAATTTGATTTGAGAGAAAAGAATAGCCAGCTGGCAAAGTTAATGTTGAAGAGGTGCTGGTTGAAGAATTAGCTAAAAAGTTAATTGTTGCAATTGGCGATTTGCGAGAATACGGCAAATAACCAAAGTTTTTTGCATGAGAAACGACAGAATCACGAAGCAAAGCAGTATCAAGGAATGCCTCATTAGCAACCATGTTTAGGTAATAAGCATTATAATGCGTGTTGTAAGCCAGAAGATCAATTAAAACAGAAAGGCCGGCGCCGTCAAAATCGTAATCTGTAAATTCGTTTTGTTGTTTTAAAAATGCTTTTAAATTGGTCTTGATTGTATCAAAATCAAGCTCTGTAACTCTTAAACGGTCTGCCATTTATCGTATTCTTTCCAAAAAGAAACTAATCGTAACAGGATTTGGATTATTGATTATAAAAAATTCAAGTCTAATGTTATATTTGTTTTCATCCGGTGATGGTATAGCAATCACATTAGAAACCTGGGCTCTAGGTTCAAAATTTCCAATAACTTCAGATATTTCTCTTTCTAATTGAGCCGCAACAATTGGGTCAACATTTTCAAACAGAAGTCGGCGAATATTGCCTCCCAAATCTGGTTGAAAAGGTCTTTCATAATGATTAGTTAAAACTAAATTTTTAATAGAATTAATAATTGCAAATTCATTTTTATAAACATTTATGTCTTTTTTAATTGGATGGACATTAAAGTTTAAATCCAAATCTCTAAAAACTCTTGCGGTAGGTATAGTAATCGTTGCCATCGTCTATTTATTCTACCCCGCAAATACATTTGAAGAACCCGCTGCTACTGAGGTGCAACCGGATATGGCATCTCCTACTCCTCCAGCACCTTTACTGTTGACAAAAACTGTGGTTGAACCAGTAGCAATTGCAGCTGCGTGAGAGGGGCACGGTGAGCCAGGTAAAAGGTGTGTCGTATTATTATCACCTTGCCGAGACCAAGGAATACCATTTACAAATACATTTGATGAACCCTGAGCTCTGGTCATTCCAGAACAATGAGCCACATCTGCATCACCTATTCTTGTTGCTGCTGGCACGCTCTCTCTCCATTAGTTGTTGAAGTTTTGTATTCCATTGGTTCATTTCTTCATGTTGGTATTCTGTATGCGGAGGTGAAGGAACATCTGGTTTAAATTTAATTAGATTGTCAAAATTCTTAGGTATATCTTCATACTTTTCAAATTTATGAAGTTTACCATTAACTAATACAACAAATTCTCCGGTCATTTGTTTAGATCAATTCTTGGTGCAGTAAGTGACATATTACCACCAGAGGTAATATCGCAAGTACCGCCAATCTCTAAATTAAAATTACCATCAATTTCTACATTTACATCGCCTTGAATGTAAACCTTGTCGTTTCCAACCACAACAGTAAAATTATCTTTTTCAATTCTTTCTGTTCTATCACCATTTGCGGCCCATTCAATGTAAGATCCAGAGCGATGATAAATGTGAACTCTTTCGGCACCAGGCGTATCGTCAAATTCTATTGCATGCCCAGATTCAGTTTCAACAACATTATTATATGGATATTGTGCAGCATAATATGAAGCTGGCTCTACTTTTGACAATTTTTTTGCAGCTTTAGATTCATTAATTGGTGAAGGATAATTTACATCATTTCTAGCTAATCTAGAAGTTGAAGGTTCATCAAGTTTTCTTGGATAATTTGTCTTTGTTTCATTTGGTTTAACTGGTGCTAAATTTAATTCAGATTGAGTTCTAGGATCACTAAATGCTTGTTGTGAATTTCCTGTAATTAATGGAATATTTGGAAAAACACCAACAATAATTGGATTTTGGCCGCTTGGGCCATCAGCAAAAAAACCAAAAACCATATCAGATTCTTTAGGAGGATAAGGATTTGAATTGTTTATTGGTAAAGTTGGAGTGGCCCAGGGTAACGAATCAGTTGGAAGTTCCATTTTATTTTCAGAATGCCAACCAACACATCTAACTCTACAACGACCAAGCTTTAAAGGATCTTTTCTATCTTCAATAATGCCAATAAACCAAGTAAATCCAGATTTACCAGCAAAATCTGCTGACTCTTCATTCTTTATCATTTTAATACTCTAATAGTTCTTGTATTTGTTCTCGGCTACTAACAGGAATAAAATCATTTACTGTTGAAGATGAAGCAACTTCAATAATTGTTTCGTGTTTTTCAAAACCAATAACTTGTCTAGAAGCTACAATAACATATTTTCCGTTTATGCTTTTATCTTCCAATGATGTATTTTTATCTTTTATGCCTAATTGAGGAACAGAAACATTTACATTAAAACCTGAAGAAAGTTGAAAATTACCAGGCATAACTAACTTTAATCTTTTTGACATTAAATTTTTTATGATAGCTTTTCTTTGAAAAAGCCAACTTTCAATATTTTCTTCTTTTGATATTGAAGTTGGATCATTTTCTTTTATATAATTACTAAATTGTCTAGCATAACCAAAAACACTTAAAGCTTTTCTTGAATTAAATGCTTTAGAGTTATCGGTTCCGTCACGACTTTGAATAGATGTAAAGTTTGGCGTTTGATTACCGTGTTTCATATTTTCATAATGATCACCATAACTTATGTTTTTTGATGAAATAAAACCAGTTAATGGATCAAAACCAATAAATTTACCAGCATTAACACCTGATCGTGTTCTTTCTATATTATCATTTTGTGAAATTATTTCAAGGTCTCTGGCACCTTGCAACTCATTAATTACATCACCAGAATTAATATTTTTTGTTGCATATCGTATATCGAGAATTTCTTTTTGTGATAATAGTGTTGACAATGTAGCAAAATTATATCCTGTTATATTTTGAAAAAACATAAAATTAGCTGAATTATTATTATCAACAGCTCTTTTGGCGCACCATTCTATTGCTTCTAATGGTCTTAAATTTGGTATAACAACTTTTCTTAAACCAAATGAATTTTCATATAAACCATTTAAATTATTTTGAGGAACTTTTAAATAATCAATTAAAATCTTTTTAACAATTTCAGAATATTTTTCATCATACGATTGATTAATTCTTTGTTGATCTGAATATATTAATTCATCTGATACAAAATGTAGCAAATAAACTTCATTACCTGGTCTATCACTTCTTCTATTTGTTTGTTTGTAAATACGAAAAGCTTTTTTAAAATTAGCAAATTCTGATCCTTCACTTTTTGTAATGTCAATTAATAAAGATTCGGATCCATCAAACAAAAATTTGCCAGAAAGACTTAAAGAATCACTAATTAAAATGTTTCCACTTATAACTGGCATAAACAAAGAATCAAAAATATTAATTTCTTCATAAATCCCAGAAATATCAATTTTGTCAGCTTTTGTTACAATTATCAACTCATTAATTTTAAATTGAGTTGATTTTTTAATTTCAACACTCATAACTTTACTACTCTTCTAAACTCTTTTTCAATTTGAGGAATAAAATCTTTTTTAAGAAGTTTTATAGTTCTTTTATTTTCATTTTCTTCCACTTCATAATCATAGTATGTTTGTTTTTCTTTTGTAACAGCTTCAGTTACCGTAGAACTATCTTGTAAAGTGTATGTTGTTGTTGACACAGAAACATTAGTATAGTTGTTAGAATCAACTTGTAACTTTTCAATTAATGAATCAGAGGATGAGGTTCTTGTAACTATTTTGAAATAAGCTTTAACATTATTTGTGCTTTGAGCCCAAGCTAAACCAGTTTGTGGCGTAGAATTTGCAGCACCATTGGCCGTATATTTTTCATCAATATAATTAATTAAGGTATTGTATTGTAGAGGCCAATCATATTGTGGATCTACGATATCATTAAATAACAACACAATCCAATGTTTTTCAACATCACCATAAAATTTGTGAGCTATAATTTCTGGAGTATCTGTTTCTTGTATGTTATATTCATAAAAAACAAGAGAATTTTCTTTTAATTTTTGTTCAAATGCAAATCTAGCAATAAGATTTGTTATTGTATCAACACCAGTATTTCTATTATTGCTTGTATAAAAAGTTTTAGGAAAATAATTAAAATATTTTGCCATCAGAAATTCTCTCCATAATCACGATTACCATACTTGGCACCAGTACCAAAATCATCTAATTTTCCTGGCTTATTTTTTGTCAAGTATGTTATTTCTTGGAATTGAAGAGTCATTTGAATAGCAACTGGCATACCAGTTCCACCAATTCTTGAAGATACTTCACCTGGAACTTCATATGCTGAAAAACCATTTGGCGCATAATTTACATCTATTGTTTTAAGCACACAAGTTCCAATTTTTGGAATATTTAAATTTTGAGAACCCGCATAATAAAATTTAATATCAAATTCTGATGGAGGTATTAATAATCCTACACCACCACCTTCTTGAAATTCTGGAGCTTGATGAAATGTTAATAAATTAATAATTTTTTGAACTTCAACAGCTTCTCTTTCGCTTCTTGGATAAAAAAGAAAATCATACTGAAATGTTCTAAATTGAGGAGATTTATAAAGAACCTCAAGTAATGGATTAACGACAGCACCAGTAGCCGCAAATCCTCCTAAAGCACCTACGCCAGAAAATTTTTGTCGAGCGTATTGTTGAATAACAGCTTTAGCAGCTGAAGTGAGTCCCGACATTGCTTGAATTTTTTGTGAAGCATCAGCAACAGAAAGTCCGGCAGCACCAATTTGCCCTAAAATTGATTCACCAATGGATAAATTTTCATATTCTTGATTATATGAAAATTGTAAAGTATCAGGCATGTATATTGCAATTACATCTTTTGTTAATTTTGTTGGCCTAATTGATCCAAGTATATTACCACTTTGTTCTAAACTTTTAATATTTCTATCAATTATTTGTTGAGTTGCAACAGAATTGCCACTTAAAGATGATGAAGATTGGCCAAAATTCGCTCTACTTAAACTTGAAATACCAGACGAAACAGAGTTAAAAACACCTCCAATCGCAGATGAAATGCCACTCAAAGCGCCACCAGTTGTTTTATCAAGTTGACCAAGACCATTTCCAATTTTTTCTTTTAAACCTGAACCAAAATTTGTAGTCATGTTTGAAATAGCTGATGTTGCATTACCAAGCTCACTTTTTATTGCCGTTGCGGTTGTTGATAAACTGTTTGTATCTTGTATAGAAGATGCCGATTGTTTGCGAATATAAATCATCATATAATGACCCTTATCGGCCGAGCCAACATCTAATGGATATTTTAATGATCCGGTTTCATATTGGCTTCCCGAAAGAGCTGATAAAGGACCTTTTAATATTGAAGAACCTTTGTCGAATTGTATATCTGTGAGGCCAAAAAAAGGCATATTTGTTCCTAAAAAGTTGATAGATAGTATTTATGTCATACAAAGGATGGTTTACCCCTAAAAATCCAAAGAAATATAAAGGCGACCCAGCCAACATAGTCTATCGGTCGTCTTGGGAACTTCGTGTAATGAAGTATTTGGATGAGAATAAAAATGTCGTATGGTGGGCTTCTGAAGAGTTGCCAATACCATATCGGTCACCCATTGACCAGCAAATGCATCGTTATTTTCCAGATTTTGTTGCAAGAATTCGTCAAATAAATGGCAAAGAAACAACAATGGTTCTTGAGGTTAAGCCAGAAAAACAAACACAGATGCCAATTCAAAAGAAAAAAACAAAAAAGTTTCTACAAGAAGCCGCAGCATATGCCATAAACCAAGAGAAGTGGCGTGCAGCTGACCTGTTTTGTAAAGAGCATGGTTGGCAGTTCAAAATAATCACGGAGAAAGACCTGGGACTCTGACATAAATAGTCGGATGGCCTATCTACTTGACCGCATACAAGCATCTTTAGCCAAAGAAGGATTGAAACCTCGCACCAATGCAGCGAGGGCTTGGATTCGTTCCAAAGTAAAAGACCTAAATTCTAAAACAGCCTTGATGCGTGCTCAAGAAAGAATGAAAACGAAAACCATCATTGGCAAAATGTATTTCTTCTATTATGATCCAAAAACAAAAGATTTGTTGCCATATTACGACAGGTTCCCATTGGTTATACCAATAGAACAATACTCAGACGGTTTCTTAGGGTTGAATCTACATTACATTCACCCAAAGCAACGAATCATCCTACTGGATAAATTGAGTGACACTTTGTCAAATAAACGATATGATGAGCGAACACGACTGAAATTAAATTATCAGTTTTTAAAGGCCGCATCGTCAGCGTTTGAAGCTATGCCATGCATTAAGAGGTATCTTTTTACAAATATAGATTCTCGTTTTTTAGAGATATCTGCTAATGAATGGGATATTGCCGTAATGTTGCCTATGGAAACATTTGTTGGTGCATCTACCAATAAAGTTTACGCAGAATCAAGGAAAAAATTCTAATGTCGTTTTCACCAAATTTATTTTTATCAAACATCCGAGGAAAAGATGGGCTTGCTAAAAATGCAAGATTTGAAGTAATATTACCTATTCCTCCGTATATTAATCAATTTATTGGTAGTTCAGTTATTGAAAAAATATTAAATTTTCCAAATTCAATATTTAATGATGTATCTGATGCAATTGGTTCTGCATTTGGTCGTGGCGGCCAGCAAGATGAAGCTTCACGCACTTCAAATTCGTCAGTTTCTCGTTACTTAGCACTTCAATGCGAGTCAGCAGAATTACCAGGAAAAACACTTGCAACGGCCGATGTAAAAATTTATGGTCCAACATTTAAAGTGCCGTATCAAACACAATATGGTGATACAACGCTTACATTTCTTTGCACAAATGATTTTTATGAAAGAAAATTGTTTGATAGGTGGATTGAAGCTATTATGCCATCTGATACGAACAATTTAAGGTATCCAAAAGATAACGCAACACGATACATGACAAATATAAAAATTATTCAATACGATGAATTTATTAAGCAAATTTATGCTGTTGAACTAATTGATGCATTTCCAATTGGAATAGCAGCTCAAGGATTAAGTTGGTCAGAAGAAGGATTTCACCGTTTACAAATTCAATTTGCGTATCAAAAATATCGTGTAATTTATGATGGTAACTACAATTTAGCAGCGGCTGCCACAGCATTATTTGGCACAGCTGCTAGTAGATTGTTGCCATTTGGAAATGATGTATCAAGAATTTTTACAAGATTATAATTTAAAGCGAGGTTATTATGTTACCTAAAATTGATGTGCCAGTTTATGAATTAAAGCTTATATCATCAGGAAAAATAATTCGTTTTAGACCTTTTTTGGTCAAAGAACAAAAGTTATTACTGATGGCCACACAATCAGAAGATCCAAAAGATTCTTTAAATGTAGTTAAGCAAATTTCTAAAAATTGTATACTTGACGATATTGACATTGAATCTTTACCAGTTTTTGATTTAGAGTTTATTTTTTTAAATTTAAGAGCAAGATCAATAAACGAAATTGTAAATCTTCAATACAAATGTAATAATAAGATAAAAGATGAAAAAAATGAAGAAGTGACATGTGGATCTTTAGAAAAATTTGATATAAATTTGTTAGAAATTGAACCAAATAAAAATCCAAATCACGATAAAAAAATGATGTTGACTGAAAAATTAGGTATTGTAATGAAATACCCAACTTTTGAAATAATATCAAATTTAAAAAGCCAAACAGAAGAAGAAATATTAATTGAACTTTTAATAAATTGTATTGATTATGTTTTTGATGGTGATCAAATTTATTATTCAAAAGATGTTTCAAAAGAAGAGCTTGTAGAATTTATTGATAATCTACAACAAAAAGATTTAGAAAAAATACAACAATTTTTTGAGACGGCACCAAAAATTAAGAAAGATTTAAGTTTTAATTGCCGTAAATGTGGCTATAAAGAGAATATTGTTTTAGAGGGTCTTCAAAATTTTTTCGTTTGACCCTTTCACACGATAATTTAAATAATTATTATCAAACAAATTTTGCTATGATGCAACACCACAAATATAGTTTAACTGAATTAGAAAATATGGTGCCGTGGGAAAGGGAAATATATCTTACATTATTAATTAAATATTTGGAAGAAGAAAACGAAAAAATTAAAATGCAACAAAGGGCAAAAAAATAAATGTCACGCTTAGCAGAAATATACAAACAAGAATCTAAAACTGGTGGCGGAGTAACATCTACTCTAGGAAAAAGATTATCCGAGAAAATTGATCCAAGGCAAATGTTTGATCGAAGCGGATTAATTGCTACCATGTTTCCTTCTCTTAAATCGTATAGTGCTACAAAACCTTCTGCTGATAATTCTCTTAATTCTAAAATTGAATCAACGCCACAATTAAATTCTGGTGCTTTAGTAGATGTTGCTACTGCAACTAAAATGACTGCAAAAAATACAATGATTCTTCCAGCAATGGCAAGAGACATGAATCTGATGCGTCAAAACATTGCGAAGGTTGTAAAACTTCAAGGTGGTACTGCTGCAACAAAAGGCGACATGTTTTTCATGCGAGCAAAGGAAAGAGAATCAATATTTGAATCTGCATTTTCTAAACTAAGAGGTAAATCTGGTTCTGTTGGATTGCCTGGTCTTTTGGGTAGAACAAAAAGAGACGGACAGTCAAAATCTACTGCATTGTATGTAGAAACTGTAGGAATGTCTGACACATTACTTGGTGCTTTAGGTGGTGCTGCAGCAGGAGCTGTTGGAGGAAAATTATCTGGCGCATTGGCTAAAGCTTTGCCTTTTTTAGCATCTGCTACATTACCGGTTTTAGGAATTGCTGGTCTTGCTGGACTTTTGTATTTTCTCATAAAGAAAGATTCTGGAGAAGCTCAAACAGTAGGTGAAATGGAAAAAGGTGGTGGGTACACTCCTGAGCAACGAGCAGTTGCAGCGCCAGAAGTGCCACAAGCATCAGAAGAAGAATTAAGAAAAGTTCGTGAAAGCATGAGAACATCAGAAGATCCTACAGTTCGTGCGGCCGCCGCAGAATTAGATCGAAGAGATACAGTTTCAGCTTTGCCTGATGAAAGTGAAGCAGAAAAAAGAAGATTAGGTCTTTCAACATTTACGCCTTTGCCAACTGCACCAACTCCTGCTATTACTCCTACATCAGAAACACTACCATCAAATACTGTAGTAAGTGGATCTGGAGAGGCAATTAGAACAGGCTCTGGTGGATATGTAACATCTGGAGAACCGTCAGCACCACCTTCTCCCTCGCCTGCGGCACCAACAGAATCAGCAACACAAGCTCCATCTAAAGTAACACCGGTCGCAAACATACCATCAGCACCTGGTTTACCAATTGATTATAAATCATATGCTGAAAAAATTGGCCAAAAAGAAAGTGGAGGAAATTATCGTGCAGTAAATACTTTAGGATATCTTGGCAAATATCAATTTGGTGCCATGGCTTTACAAGATATGGGTCTTGTTAAAAAAGGAACAACACTAAAAGGCCTTGATAGCCCAGAAAATTGGAACATTGCTGGAGGAAAGCAATCATTTTTAAATAATGCTCAATTGCAAGAAGATACAATGGTAAAGTATACTAGACAAAATTACTCCACATTAAATAGAATTGGTGTAATTAACAAAGATAGTTCTCCGCAAGAAGTTGCTGGATACTTGGCCGCCTCACATTTGCTTGGACCTGGTGGAGCTAAACAGTTAGCACAAGGTAATGTTAGTGCAGATGCTTATGGCACAACTTCAGCTAGTTATTATAAAGTTGGTTTAGCAACGCAAGGTGTTACATCTGGAACTGTTGTTTCTTCAGTTCCAGCAACACCAACATCTGGAATGGCCGTTGCTAGCACATCTTCATCTGTTGCTGATGGTCAAAGAGCTGCCATGACATCTACATCAGGCACAACTATTATAGACAACTCACAAAAAAGCACGGTTGCTTCTTCTGGTGGAGCAGGAAAAGCTGCGTCAGCATATGATAGAGATATTGTTGAAGCATTAGTTGCATCCAGTTACGCATAAAAAACCCCGCACAAGGCGGGGTTAGTTCACACGGCGGGGGATTTTTACTCTTGGTTCGCCAACGATTTGAAATAATCTAAATCTTCATCATCAGCATTTGTCGATGTATCAAATGGCACATCATCATTCTTCAAAACAGTATCAGATGCTTTTGATTTGGTTGCAGGCGCAGAACCATCAAAACCAAGAACCTTATCAAGGCGACCCTTTAACTGTTCGTATGATTTGAATTGTTTCTTTTCAACAAACTCTTTTAAGCTGTGCTCTTTTTTCCACAATTCTTCAAGTTTAGCATCATTGCCATCAAAGAGTGGAGATTTTTCAGCAAACTCTGATTTATCATAATTACGATAGCCTTCAACATTGCGAATCTTCAACTTGAAATTGGCACCTTCCCAAAAATCAAATGGGTTGACCGGCTTTTCATCTTCAAATTCAGGATTCATTGCTTCTGTAATCTTATCAAAGATTTTCTTACCAAATTTAAACAAGCGAATCTGGCCTTCATTTTCTTTATTGGCAGGATCAGAAACAATCAGAACATTAGCAACATAGCTTAGCTTGCGCTTTTGCTTTCGTGCAATGTCTTTGTTTGCTTCAATGCCAGAGTTCCATAATGTATTGTTGTGCTCACAAACTGGACATTTTTCATTGAGAGTTGTCAGACAGTTATCAATAAACCATCCGCCAGGTCCTTGAAAGCCGTGTGAGAAAACACGAACCCAAGGAAGAGCATCATCACCATCAGCTGCGGGTGCCGGCAGAAAGCGAATGATCGCCATGCCGTTGCCAGCTTTATCTACTTCTGGTTGCCAAAATCTGGTATCTTCTTTAGAACCGGCTTCTGAAGCCTGTGTGGTTGATTCAACAGCTTTTTTCAGTTTATCAAATGAATTGCTGCTGCGCTTGAGGTTTGCAAAACTACTCATGGTATTTCCTTTCGTATAACGGTATATGAACGATGTATAAACGACTTATCCACATAAACATAATATATCATTTATTTAGTCGCTTTGAAAACAAAACTTTTAATTTCTCAATTGTTTCGCCTGCATCTTTGTGTAGTATGCCAATGCCACCAGCCGCATTGAAATCTCTGATAATGTCTTGTGTATCATCGATTAGAATTACATCAGGCTTAGCATACTCGATTTTCTTTTTGCGGCCAGGTACAATGTTTGGTTTATAAGCAATGTTGTGCTTTTTTAACCAAACTTTTTTCTGCCGCTTAACTTCTTCATGGTGTGTAAGACCGCCCGATGAAGAAAGCATTTCCACTTCAACCGGTTGCTTACGAATAAACTCAAGCAATTGTTTTGCACCAGGAAACCAGTTAAGCGTTTCAAACTCTTTGTCAGCAATAAACTGTGGCCACTCTACACTAAAGTTTTTGCGGTCACGAACTGCCATACTTGGATATCCAAACTTTTGTGCAAAGCGTTCTTCAAAATCGCAAAGCACTCCATCCATGTCCAGGTAAATCTTAGATATTTTCATTTGCCTATAACCTTTTTAAGTATCATTTTGTATTTTACTACATCCTGTGGTAGGAATGCGGCATACTTCACAAGTTTTCTTCGGTAATTAGGCCAACGAATTGTATCGGTAATTTTTTTATCCCACATCGGTATGAAATTCAGTATTTTGGCAAGTATGCAAAGTGTTTCAATTTGAATTTCTTTCCGTAATGCCATGGTCAATAAAAGTGGATAGTCTCCATCTTTTACAATTACCATTTCATTTGGATCATTTACACCATCAAAGGCTTTTAAGCAATCGTTTTCAAATGTATAAGACAAAGATTGAACAATTTTTTGGCGTTGTCGAAATTTCACTTCAGCATCTTCAACCAACAAATCACCAACCCACAAGGTATCTTTGTCAAGTAAATTTGCTACAATAAAATTTACCAGATCATCTTTTGATGAAAACTTGCGGCTAAGTTTATAGAAATGATATTTGTCTTTGCGATTTTCAAATGCGGTTACACTAATATTGGTTTTTCCATTGTATTTGAAAAAATCATATGTGTCTTTGGTGAAATGTAACTTTAACGCTTCATAAAATCCAAATGTTTCATAACCTGTCATA
>Ga0172373_10003026_pt1 | contig 25052 bp, 12 predicted proteins | sample Lak10m_2_FD_114546 | JGI IMG/M metagenome (GOLD analysis project Ga0172373, IMG submission 114546) | Freshwater microbial communities from Kabuno Bay, South-Kivu, Congo - kab_092012_10m | ecosystem: Environmental > Aquatic > Freshwater > Lake | place: Democratic Republic of the Congo...
AATCATTATAAGAATCATATAAAAATCATTATAAGAATCATATAAGAATCATTATAAGAATCATATAAGAATCATTATAAGAATCATATAAGAATCATTATAAGAATCATATAAAAATCATTATAAGAATCATATAAGAATCATTATAAGAATCATATAAGAATCATTATAAGAATCATATAAGAATCATTATAATAAAAAATAAAAACTTTTATAAATATTTATTTTTTATTTTTATAAATTTTTATAATTATCTTTATAAGAATCATTATAAGAATCATTATAATAAAAATAAAAACTTTTATAATTATTTTAATTTATTTTTTATAAATATTTATTTTTTATTTTTATAAATTTTTATAATTATCTTTATAAGAATCATTATAATAATAATTTATAGGAATTATAATAAAAATCTTTATAAGAATTATAATTATAATCATAATAATTATCAATAAAATCATAATAAGAATCTTTATAAAATTCATCATTTGAATAATTATTATAATAAGAATCATTTGAATAATAATCATTATCAATAAAATTAAATAAATAATTATAAGAATTATTAAGAATATGTAATAAATTCATTATAATAATAATGAATAAAAAAAATGATTATTTCAATTCAAGAATATTAACAATAATAGAAATAATGAATAATGATTTTGATAGATTAATATCTCAATCAGTTGATATTCTTATTTATGATTATAAAAATAAATATGAATTTTTAAGAAATCAAAATTTTGATAAAGAAAGAATTAATAATATTATGAATGATTATCAAAAAATAAGAATTATTGAATTTATTGATACATATAAAACAATTAAAAATTTATATAAATAAAAAAATTGATTATTATTTTAAATTTTATTTTTATTATGATTCTTGAAACTATTACAATCTTTAACTTCTTTAATCTTATTTCTCTTATTATTCTATTATTAATTAATATGTTCCCTCTTTCATTTATTATTATCTTAGGATATTTATTATATATTCTTATATTTTAATATTACTGATTTATAATAATTATCTGCAATTTCATATGCCATTTTTTCAAATGGATGTTCATAAGAATAATCTTTTAATGTAATATCATTTATTCCTTTTGGATATTCACTATTATAATATGCAATTAATTCTATACCATTTTTATCTTTATAAATATAATTATCTAAATCAGGATTAGATCTTATTAAAGAAACTAAAGGTTTATGTCTAGAAAATGAATAATTATTTTCTTTTAAATATTCTTTTATTTCTTTTTTATTATATCTTTGATATATATGAATACTTTCATGAATTAATGTTTTTGTTAATTCTATTTCATCATAATTTATTATATTTGGAGATAAAAATATAATCTTATCTCTTGTATGTGGATAACCATTTTCATATATATTATTTATTAATCCTATATTCCAATCCTCATTATTATTAAAATATTGTTTAGCTTTTATTGAACTATTCTTAAGTTTTTCTTTTTGTTCTTCAGTGAAATTAAGACAACCATTAATAACTTTTTCTTTATATTCATTATTACTATTTACTTTTCTTGCTCTTAAATCATATATACTTAATTTTTTTATATATCCATCTTTATCTTCTCTAATAAAATTTTCACTCTCTTCTTTTGTTAAAAATTTTATATTATTATTATTTGAATAAGAATAATAATAATAAATAAATAAGATTAATGTAAGAATAATAATAATGGTTAAAATTATTCCAATAGCTATAAATAATAAATTTCTATTTTTAATATTCATTATACTATAAATACATAGATAGATATTTTTCATTATTTTTATTTTTATTTTTTAAAACTAAATGTTTATCAATATATTCTTTTGTTATAATATATGGAAATTTAATTATTTCTTTATTAATATCATCAGGAATATATTTATTCATATTTATATAACTATAAATATTATTAATATTTCTTTGAAGATTTCTAACTCCATCTTCTTCAACTGTATTATCAATTATATAATATATTAATTCATCACTTAAAATAATATCTGTATTTGTAAAATTATATGATTTATATATAACTTCTAATAATGAATGTTTTGTTAATTTAAGTTTATCTTCACGACTATATTTATCAACATTTATAATTATCATTCTATCTAATAAAATTGGACTAATTTCACTTATATTATTAAAAGTAAAGAATATTAATGATTTTGATATATCTAATTCTATTTCTTCAAAATATTTATCTGTAAATTTATCATTTTGTGTTGAATCTGTTATATGAATTAATGTATTTATTATTTCTTCTCCATATCTACTATCTGATACTTTATCTAATTCATCAAAAAAAAATATTGGATTCATTACTTTCGTTTTTATTAATTGTTCTACTATTTTACCATTTATTGAACCTTCATATGTATATGAATGACCTTTTAAATAACTAGAATCTGATATTCCACCAAGAGGTATAAATGCTAATGGATAATCAATAACTTTTGCAATTCCATCTTTTATAAATTTAGTTTTACCAATTCCCATAGAACCTTGAATACCTATAACATAACCTTTTGCATTTGGATTTGAAATATATTGAGCTAAAATTCTTAATAATTGTTCTTTAGTATCATTATGACCATAAATATTTTTATTTAGACCATCTTTAATTTCTTCAAGAAATTTAGAAATATTTTTATTATTATAATTAAGTTCTTTATATATGCCTAATGGAATTTGAATAAGTTTAGATATCCATTTAAATAATTTTGAATGTTCAGATGAACTTTTATCTAATTTTATTAATTCATCATATTTTCTTAAAATTGCAATTTTATTATCAATAATAGTATTTAAAGATAATAATTTAAATCTTAATGGTTCTTTAGTTGATTTATAATTATCAATTTGTTTTTCAAGATCTAATATTACTTCTTTTTTACTTACAGGTAAAGATTGAAAATATATTATTTCTTCTCTTGTATATTTTTGAAATAATTCTTTATATTTACCTGTGAAATTTTTATTTTTACTCATTATTATTATTATTATTTTTATTTTTATATATTATTCATTTTGAATTTTATTTAAATATTTATTTTCAGGTTGATGATAATAATATTTATATGGATCCAAATGTTGATGTCTAAATATATTATAAAATATTAAATATATTGTTATACCTGTTAATATTAATCCTAATAATAATATCTTTGAAAATGAATCTTTATTATAATAATATAAAAATACACAAAATAATATTATTATTATTATTAAACATATTAATAATTTAATATAAAAATCTATTATTATTTCTCTATTTATTATATTATATGCTTGTGTATTTTTATCATATATATATTCATTTCTATCAAAATTTGATTGAAAATTATATTGACTCTCTTTATTATATCTACTTGTAAAATCAACTATCTTCTTTGTATTCTTATTTAATAAATATAAATTCACATTTATCTCAAATATATTCATCTCTTTCCTGAAATTATGTATTGTATCTTCTAATGTATCATTTGATTCATCCGCATCATTTATTATTTTTATTATTATAAATGGTTCTCTTTTTACATATTCTGTTATATATGGTATCCCATTTTCATAATATTTATTATTTATTTCAGGTATAAAATCAAAATAATTTCTTAAACTTGTATCTTCTATTAATGGTTGTGTATTTACTTCCTTTAATATTTCATTCTTATTATTATATCTTGTATATTTATTATTTAATATTTGTGTCTCATATGATATATTACATAAATCACTTCTTTTATTATTACAATTATATATATGTAATTCATTTCTTATTCTCTCATTCTCTCTTAATCTCTCTTGTAATAATATAATATCTGAATTATCAGGACTTGAAGCAATTATCTTATTTTTATATATCTTATATGAAAATGTTTTTGGTAATAATATAGATTTATATAAATCTATATGTGGTTCATAATATCTATCTATACCATCTATTTTTATATTAAATGGTGTTGAATATACAAATATATCTGCAATTATATCATTCTTATTTTTTAATTCAATTGGTTCATTTTTATTAGATATATAATAATAAGGAAGAAGTGAAGTATTTGTTACTGATTTACCTTTTAAATCATAACAATTATTATCATTTGATTGACATCCAAATTTCTCAAAAATCTTTAAATCATTTACTGCTTTATTCCAAATCATTATTAATATTATTAACATAACAATAGATATAACAAGAATAACTAATGGTTTATTATGATCTTCTAAATAATTATATGAAAAAATGAAGGATATAATAATTAAGACGATAGTTATATAAAATAATATATTAAACCAATTATTTTTTTTATTTTGATAATATTTAGATTTAAATTTATTTGTTGCATAATTAGTTAATTGATTTGATTTCTCAATTTTTAATACATTCTTATCATATATTCTTTTATATTCTAATTGTTGTTCTATATAATATGTTCTATCTTTAATTAAAGTATCAGTTTCAGTATTACTATTTTTATCAATTGGATTAAAATAAATATTATTAAAATTTTTTAATATTTGTATTAATTCATTTATTTTACTTATAATTATATTTGTTGGAGTTTCTGCTAATATTAAATTATAAAGAATTGTAAAAAATACAAAATTCATAAAGAAATTGAAGTATTTAAAGAAATTTTTATTAGTATTTTCTACAAATAATACTAATCTTGATGGATCTATTAATTCATTTATAATTTTATTAAAATAATTAGAATTTGAATTTAAATTAGAATTATATATTATTTCTTTATTATTATATTGTTCAAATATTTTATTTAATTCATCTTTAACTTCTATTCCAGGTCTTATTATTGGAAAATAATAATCTATTTCATTATAATTTGCAAAATTAAAATTATAATAATTATTTTCTACAAAAAATATACTTTTTGATGTATTAAATATTAATTTTATTGGATATTTCATTTTCTCCTTTTCTGTTAAATTTATATATACATTCATATTATTCATCAATATTCCAAAAAATATAAATAATCCTGCTGTTGTTATCCCAAATTCATTTAATTCATCTATTGTTAATTTTAAATTTATATTAAATTTATTTGGATCATATATATTTATATTATCTGTCTTATATAATAACTTTAATTTATCATTTATTTTTATTATCTTATTATCATTATTATTATTATTATAATTTTCAAATGTTTGTATTAATCTTTGATCCATTTCCTTTATTACTTTTATTATTATTATTCCATCAGCTCCACTTAATTTATTTATCTTTAAATTTCTATCTGTTATATTATTTATAAATGAATTTCCACCACCACCACCTCCACTATTTTGTATTGGTGTTGATAATGTTGGTATATTTGTAATAATTACTCCATTTCCACCATCTTTTCCACCTTTATTATTATAATTACCTTCTTTCCAATATGAACCACCACCACCTGAACCATATTTATAATATCTAAATGAATTATCTTGAAGTTCATTAGAAATTGATTTAGGTAAATTTATACCATTTGCTCCATTTCCATTTTCTTTACACATTTTAATTTTATTATTATTAATATCATATGTAACACATCCACCATTTCCAAAATTTTTATCTAAAGAATTTATTATACCAGATAATCCACCTGAAGCATTTAATATAATTTCATTATTATTTTGATTTTTAATTATTGTTGGTGTTGAATATACTATACCAAAATTATTTATACTATTATTATATTTAAAATAACTATCATCTGTTATATATTCTTCATTTTTATTATCATCTCTTATTATTTTCATATTTATCTTAAAATTATTTTCATTTATACTTATTTCTTTATCTTGACTATATATTATCTTTAAATAATACATTTCATTCTTTTTTAATCCTTCCCTATTAAATTTAGTTTTTCCATTCTCTACTTTACTCCAATATGAATTATATCTATTTTCATTATTATAATATACTAAATCTTTCTTAAATAATCCATTCTTTATATCATTCTCATTATAAAAAAATAATATTCCATATTTATATGCCTCTAAATTTATCTCTATACTACAATTATATGGTACATTGAAATAACTACTTAATTCTATTGTATATCCCTTTTTAAAATTAAACCATTTATTATTATTATTATTATTATTATTATTATCATCATAATTAAAATCATTATCAATAGGATTATTAATAATAGTAGATGAGATATCATTATTATTATTAATATTATAATAATCAGTAATATTAGATAAACTTGATATATTTTTTTCTATTTTTTTATTTAATCCAATTTTTAGTAAATCTTCATATCTCATATTCATTATATAATTATTTCTTAATGAAAATAAATCATTTATACCTCCTTCATATATTCTTAATTCTATTCCTTGAATATATCTATTATCATTTATATAATATCCACCTTTACCTACTGTCAATTCTAATATTTCATCCTTCTTTAATTCCATTTTTTTATATATAATTTTACCACCATCACCACCATTACCATAATAATAACCACCAGCACCACCACCACCAACAATAAAAACTTCAATATTAATTTTTTTATTATTAATATCATTATTAGTTAAAAGATATTTATCAGTAGTATTTGTTAATATAAAATATGAATTATTTTTATTATCAATTGTTGGAAGTATATATCTTCCTTTAAAATTAATAAATCTATTAATATTTGGAAATGATATAATTGAAGATGACATTTCTTTCTATTTTAATATATATTTATTTAATAATCATTTTTATTATTTTTACTCCAATAATATTTATAATAATCCCTTCTAGTATTTCTATTAGTATTATATAAAAAGTTTATTACTAAATAGAGAATTATAAATATTACTAATATTATTATTAATAACCATAAATCTTTTCTTAAATAATATATTATTAATCCTATTATTATTCCTATTAATATTGATACAAATAATTTTACTATACTGAATCTATAATAAACATCCATTGAAATTATATGTGAATAATCATTTAATTTTTCTCCATATCTCTTATTTAATTCTTTTTTATCTTCTTCCATATCCATCCTTTTTCTAAATGATGTTGCAGCATTTTTATAAATACACTATTATCTATCAAATATATATTATTGAAATTATCATATATTAATTTATTTATATTATTATTATAAAAATTTATTAATGTCTGTATATCTGTATGTATCTCACCCTCTATCTCTATTTCCTTTGTTATTAATATCATTACTCCACTATTTCCATTTTTATCAGGTGAATTATATATACCACCTATACCATAAGATGCAGGATTTGTAAATTTATTTATATATTCTCCTTCATTTATAAAAGTATTACCTTTAGAACCATAATAATAACTACTACCAGTATATTGAAAAAGAAGTTCTAAAATATCTTTAATTAATATTTGTGAAGGAAGAAGATGATCATTATAAGTTTTAAGAGTTGTATAATTATTATTATTATTAGTAGTTCCATCATTATTAATAAAAATTTTGATATTATCCTTATTATCTAAATTTTGTCTTATTCCAGTTTTTATTTTATCATTTATATTTATCATTTTTCCATTAAATTCAACTTTATATCTCTTATTCTCTTCAATATTATTTGATATATAATCTATATCAAATATATTAATTGTACCACCAGAACCATCTCTTTTTATATTTGTTTTAGTATCATCTATTCCATTTTCACCAGATTGAATTAAAATAATACTGGTATTATTATTTTTATATAGAATAAATTCAGAATTACTATTAATAAATGTTATTTTATATTTTTCTTCATTATATATAATTTCTGTTGTACTATAATCATTTATTTTATTAAAAATATCAAATTGTTTCATCATTTGAATTTCTTCTTCAATAGTTTCAAATGTTTCTTTAAAAGTATAATATTTTTCATAATAATTAATAATTATTATAGATAATATTAATATTATAATTATTAAAAATAATTGAGGTATTATATTAAATTCACTTATTCCACCAAATATTAATATTAATAACCATAATATTATAATTATTATTACTATTGTCATTATTAAACTTATTTTATTAATTATATTCTTTAATCCTTCCTTTCCATTCATATAAGCAATTTTTGATTTTATAAAATTATCTTTTTGAATATTAGTATCTTTTAATTTATCATAATCTAAAACTCTTCTATTAAAATATAATTTAAATTCATTCTGTTCTAAAAATATATTATCTGTTAATTTAATTTTATCTGTTATTTCCTTCAATTCATAATTAAAACTTCTTAAATTACCATATATTCTATTTATTATCGCCTTTGATATATAATTTGTTTCTAAATAATTATTATATATTATTCCATATATTACACTATTTAATCTTATTACTTGATATATAGTATTTATTACATTTATCATTACTTTAAAATCTTTTTTTGGTATATCATATATATATGATATCATCATTATTAAAAAATTATAATAATTATCTGGTTTTCTATTATCATCTTCATTATTTATATTTTTTATTTCCTTCTTAATATCATTTGTCATATCATATAAAATATTATTTTCACGTATTATTGTTATTTTTTTCTTTGAATTTAAATAATTATCTATTAAATTTTGATTTAAGGAAAATAATTGATGATAATTGGATAAATTCAATGGTTCTAGGAAATTTTTAATATATTTATAACCAAGTATATTTTTATTTTCATCATTATATTTATCATATATAGATATTTTAAGAATTGTTGGATTAGTTATATCAATTTCTTCTTTTGTTATATCATCTATAAATAATATTTCTAATAATGTTATTTTTGATATTTCAATTAAATCAATCTTATTAATTGATAATATATAATATATTCTCTGTATTATATATGATATACCTATTAATTGAACTAAATTATTTTTATTTATAAATCTTTGTAATTTTGTTATATATGTATCATTTAAATGAATATTTGCCTCATGTATAAATGAATTATTTACTATTTCTACTATTTTATTATTATTTTCACTTATATTTACATTATTATTTTTTAATTTATTTATATATTCTAATTTATTATTATTTTCATTATTATTTTCATAAAAATTTATGAATATAGATGTCATTTTCTTTATTAATGATGAATTATTATTTATAATATTCGCAACTGCATAATTTATAAAACTTAATATAAATACACCATCTTTTCCTTTACTTCCTGTAAATTTTGAATTTCTATCTATTAATATACTACCACCTTGTCCTCCACATCCATATGTTCCATAATTAGGTGAATTTAAATCATTAATACCATTTGCTCCATAATTATAATTAATTTCATCTTTTATAAATTGCCAATATCCTGAATATCCACCATTTGATAATGTATTATTATTTAATTCTGTATTTTGATCCTTCTTATAATATGCATATATCTTAAATTTACTTATAAATGTTCCCTTTTGTCCACTTATCCATTCATTTGTATTTGAATAAAATCCAACATTTTTAGGTGCATATCTATTTAAACGAATAAAACTATTATCACCTGAACCTAATTTATTTATTATTATATTTGCTCCTGATGATATAAATGTACTTCCTGCAGTACCACCTTGAAGATTTGGAACATTATCAACTGAAAATAAATAAGGCATATAATATCTCTTTAAAAATGTACTTATTGTTGCAAATCTATTTGTTGTTATTTGTGATATAAATCCATTTGCTCCTCCTTGTATTCCTAAATAATATTTATCTATTTTATCTTCTAATAATGAATATGATGCATCTGGATTTGAATTATAATATATATTTGTATTTTTTCTTACATTATTAATACTTACTGTATCTATTATACCATTTATTCTATTTATATCATTCCTATTATTGAAATTATATATATAATAATTATCTCTATTTGATGGTGATATTAAATAATCTATATCAAATAATGAATTCCAATTTATACTATTTTCATTTATTATTGTTCCTGTACCATTTGGATAACATACTATTGATATTAATTCATCAAAATCTCCTGCTGTATAAATATAATTATTTATTGATGATGGTATATATAATGAATTAATATTATTATTATTACTTATTCTTATTAATCTACTATAATTAGGATTATTCATTTCATTAAATTTAATTGATTTTCCCTTTCGTAAATAAAAAATTAATTCTATTGAACGTGTTGTTCTTTCATATATATCTATTCTACTCCCTTTTATCGCATTTAAATCATTTATTGATATTATTTCTCCTATTGTATTATCAACTGTTGCAGCTCTATTCCAATCTCTTGTCTTATAATTTTCAAATTTTAATAATGATGTCTTATAATTATTAAAATATCTATTATCATATCTTATTAAATAAAATGATCCTGATATTGTTATATTATTCATTAATCCCCTAAATTCTCCCGATAATCCCTCTAAATCTATTAATGTATCTGCAGCTTTACCTGGTATTATTAAATATGAACCTATTTTTAATTGTCTTGATGTTATTGATGGATTTACATTTAAATTATCTATATATAAATAATTACCACCATTTCCACCTTTACCATACATTAAACCACCAGAACCACCAGCACCACAAGTAAATATTTGATGATTTTTAATGGGATTTCTTACTCGTAAAATATAAGAAACATTATTATTAGTATCATCAGGATCAAGAGTATAATAATTATATTTAATATTATTTTCTTCATAATTTCCAACATCAATAATTGAATCTAATGTTTTATTTATATATTTTTCAACAATTGGAATTGTATTTTCAAAATTAGTATATTGGTACGACATCTATTATTATAATAAATATAATAAAAATAATTATATACAACATCTATAATAATAAGATTTACCACTATTCTCATTATATCGTGTTATTTCTACAACATCTCCCTGTTTTAATCCTATCCATTTTGCAATTGTATCTGTATGTAAAATTAATGGCATTTGTAATTTATTTTTACACATATATTTTTCCATTATTATTTTAATTTCCTCTTGATTTAATTTTCGATGTTTTGGTACTAATTCATGTTTTGTTGGATTAAATAATAATTCATTTATATGAAAATATTGTAACATTCCATTCTTCTTTTGTAATAATTTATCTATTATTGTTAATTGTGTTATTGATGGTGTTGTTAATAAATCATTATTAAATACTAATATTAAATTATTTTTACCATTAAATTCTCTTACAAATCCATCCAAATTATTCTTATTTTTCTTTAAATTATCTATTAATTGTGTTCTTAATTGTTTTGTTAATGCAAAGATAATTGCAGTATTATTTGTATGAAAATTTACTAAATAATTATCATTATAAAAGTCTTCTCTCTCTACTTCTACTTCATGTTCTTCAAATTCACTTATATCATCTCCTCTATCATTTTGAAGCATTTCTTTAAGATTTTCAATAACATAATCTATTTTATCTATTTCCATTATTATTTATATTTCTTTCTTTTTATATATCATTTTTTATTTTATATTATTTTTATTTTTTTTTAATAAATAAAAAATAATATTAAATCTTATATTTCTTTTTTGTAAATAATTCATAATTCTTTATAAAATTATCTATCAATTTAATATGTTTTTTTGCAATTCTCTTCCCCTCCTTTGTTCTTATATATCTCTTTATCTTATTTGTTCTACGTTTCATATTTTCTATTATCTCACTAAATGATGGTTTTTTACTATTCTTTATATTATATGATATATATCTCATTATACCTATCGCTCCTAAACTATTTATTCTATCTGCATCCCTTATTATATACAATTTTATATCACTCTTATCTATTTCATTATTATTATCTTCATTCATATCATTATTATTATTATCTTCATTCATATCATTATTATTATCTTGATTCATATTATTATTATCTTGATTATTATTAATATTAGAATGAATAATTAATTCTTTACTTAGGGAGATATTAGAAGCTAGTTTAACAATTTCTAAACGATCAAAAGAAGTTAATTCTTTATGTTTTTTTAGATATTGATTAATCATAAAAGATTGTGAATTATTTGAATATTTACTATCTTCATAATCATGTAATAAAGCACCCATTTTAATATAAAATAAATCTTTTTTATTTAAAATACCTTCACTTTTTGCAATTTTAAGTGATAATTTTATAACTTCATTAATATGAGAATAATCATGACTGATATCATTTAAATTATTCATATATTTTTTAATAAATATTCTTGTTTTTTTAATAATATTATTCATTTCAATATTAATAAAAAAAATAATATTATAATTATCATTTTTTTATTTATTCTTTATTTCATTTTATATATTTTCCAACTTTCAGAAATTTCTGATAAAATTTCTTTATATTTTTTTGTATCACCATATTTAAGTTTTAATTCAATAGTTTTTTCTTTTTTATAAGTATTCCAATCTAATTTTTTTTCTTCTTGAATTTCATTTTTTAATTCTTGATTAATAATATTTTCAACATTTTTTTTAAAATTAACTGAAGAAAAATTATTAATATCTTCAATAGAACTTAATTTATTATCTAATAATTCCTTAAATTTATTTAAAATTGAAATTTTGATATTATTTAAATCTTCCATGATTATTTTTTATTATAAAAATAATAATCATTTTTTTAATTTGCTTCTTCATTTGTTTCTTCTTCACTCTTAAATCTTAATCCTTTCCATCCAATTTTACTATCATAAATTCCATATAATTTTTCTAAATATGAACGTAATTGATTTCTATCAGGAACTTTCTTTCCTTTACTAATATTTTTATTAGCCCATTGTTTAAAATCATTATAAATTTCCATTAATCCAATCTTTTCTTTGAAATCCTTATCAATAATAATATTATCTTTATTATATTGTCCAATTACATCATTATTATTCTTATATTTTTGAGTTGCATTAATAACTTCACGTGGTTCATTAATCTTATTTGGATTTAAATTTTTATGTCTATCAATTAACATAGATAGAAATGCATCTGCACATCTTTCTAATTTCTCACTTAATTGTAAATCCATTGGAAATTCATTAGGTTTATTTGGATCCGGATTTTCACAGAAACGTGATGAAAATTCTACTACTCTAATTCTTCTAAATGTACCTCCATCACATCCAACCTCTGGTAATTCATTACAAGCTAAAATCATTTTAAATTGAGGTTTAAATTCATATGGATCTTTATATAATCCTCTTGTTAAAATTCTATCATTACCAGATAATTCTTTCATTAATCCAACATTAATTTTATCATTTTCACTTGGTTCTTGAAGAACTGCAAATCTTCTTCCTTTAGTTCTTTCTAATTCACTTTGAGCTGAATTAGATGCAGCTCTTTTTTGAGTTAATAAAGCAATAGGAAGAGTAGAATAATATTCACCCATAGTTTTTTGTATAAAATCTAATAATCTAGATTTACCATTACTACCATCACCAATAAATACATAAAATCTTTCTTGAGCTATACTACCATCAATTGCACAAGTAAGAATATCGAGAACATAATTTCTTAATGCTTCATTAGTAAATAATTTTTCAAAGAAATTATTAATTTCATCAATTTCAGGTAATGTAGAATCAAATGGTAAATAATTTTTATTTGTAGTTAAAGAGATATAATCATCAGGCATACCTTCTCTAAAAATATGTAATTTTAAATCATATACACCATTTTCAAATCCTAATAAATATGAACGATTATCAAGAAGTTCTTCAAATTTTTCATCTATAAATAAACATTTACATTCTTTCATTACACTATCCTTAAATCCAGATGTCTTTAATTTTAATGAAATTTTTAAAGCTGATGATGCTTTTTTACTATAAACCTCTTTTTGTCCTTCATCAGTAGTATTCATCATCATATTATTATAATAATATCCTCTTTCCATAAATTTTTTACATATATCTTCACTTAATGCTTTTCTTAAATTTAATCCCTCACGAGTTTTTATCCATCTATGACTATTTTTATCATATTTATACCAAGTATCCTTATTAATTGCTTTATATTCTCCCTTATATATTCCTTGAACTACTTTTGCAACATCATAATGTGCACCTTCACTTCCAATTGCTGTATCAATAAGAGGAGTAATTGAATTATTAATAATTTCATTATATTTTTGTAAATTATCTTGTTTAGCCCACCATCTTAATGTACCCATACTTAAATGTTCTTTTCTCATTTTATCCCATAATTGTTGACATTCACCTTCAACATAAGTAGAACTAATTTTAGAGAATTCGATCCAAGTATTTAAGAGACGATAATCAATATTTCTAAGAGCCCATCCTAAATTAATCCAATCATTATATTTATCAGCTCTAGTATGTGATAAACATTCAATAACTAATTCTTTAGCAAGAATATAATCATCATCATTAGTATAATTTTTAGTAATATTAGTTAATTTAGTTGAAAATATATTACTATCTAATTTATCTTTTTGTTTTTTATCAATTGCGGGTAAAACATGTCTAATATATTCATCAATATCAGTAATTTTATCTTCTTTAGGATTAGTTGGAATTAAATCAATTCTTCTCATTGAAAATAATTTAATAAAATCAATTTCTTCTTTTGCAGTTCTTGCATATAAAAGAGCTTCAGTTTCTTTATTTTTATATTTATATATTTTTGTAACTCTATAAGTATCTGATTCTGGTTTTTTACTTCCATACATTTGCCAACAATTTGCACTTATAATTGCTTTATCAACAATATCTTCAGGAACATTACAAATATCAGGAATATTAAATATTTCATTTGCAATATCTAAAACTTTTTTTCTAATAAAATGTTGAATATTATTACTTAAAATTATATGAGGAAAGATAATATGAATACCATCTTTAATTTTATTTCTAAATAATACTGGATTTGGTTTTTCCATAATATATGCAATATTTGATTCATCATTAATATCTAAATATGTATTTAAAATCTTAAAATAACTATCAATAATCTTAAATATTATTATATCATTATATTTTCTTACTAATGGTTTTGTTTCTCCTTCTGTATTTAAATCTTGACTAAAACGAAAATCTAAATCTATACGAATTGGACTAGGATCTAATGGTTTTTCTGTTAAATATAAATGAACACCACTTGTTATAGCTAATGCATATAAATTTAAGAATTCATCATAATTTTCTACAGGAACATTTATAGAAAATTTGGGATTTCCAATACTTGTATTTGTATATGGTTTACCTTTTTCTGATTTAAATTTATTTATAAATGTTTGTAGTTCATTTTTAGCTGACATATTATAATTTAATTTTATATTATAAATTATAATCAATTTTTATTTTTAAATATTTCATTATAAGCAGAAACTTATGAATTTTTGTAGTCCTACTTCTAATGGTAAAAAAAAGAAAATTTGTTTTTCTAAAAAATCTCTTATACTTATAATCAATGCTTGGAATACTTTTAATCCCATGAAAAAAATTATTTATACTGATAATGAAAATATTAATTCTCTTATTAATAAAATTAATGAAAAATTTGAAAATAGTCTTAAGAAAAAAAATATTTATTGGGCTTGGACTGATATCCTTAAAGAATATGCAAAAAAAATTGGTAATTATAAAATTGTTGAAGATATGAAATCTATTGAACTTAATGAACTTAGACCATCACAACCAAATGATTGGGTTGATAATCCTGTTGAATGGTTATCTAATTTTGATATCGAAAAAGTTATGAAACAATATGAAAAAATTCCGGAATTTAAATATAAATTTTATGGTGTTTTTTCTATCGATTTTGGCATTAAAAATAATAATACTTGTTCTTTCTCTTCCTATTGTAATATTAATATTAAAAAATTAATTACTAATAATATTTCTTATTTCGGTTTTATTACTAATCTTTCTAAACATAATGAACCAGGTACTCATTGGACCTCCTCCTTTTTCGTTTTTGATCCTAATATTCCTTCTTATGGTGCATATTATTATGATAGTACTACAGGTAATATTCCTACTGATCTTATACCTTTTTTTAATGATATAAAGAAACAAATTGAAGATATTTATAAAAAACCATTTCCTATTATTTATAATCAAAAAAGACATCAAAGAAGTAATACAGAATGTGGTGTATTTTCTATAACATTTCAAACTAGATTTTTATTATTATTAAAAAATAATAAAAATACAGCTACATTTCAAAAAGTAATTTCTCATCCAGATTTAAATGATAATAAAATGAAAAAATTACGTTTTTCTTTTTTTAGACCTAATATTAATTATTTAAAGAAAATTTAAGTTTTATTTTATATGAATAAAGAACAATTATATACAGCTGCATTAAAAATGCTTAATGATAAATATAAAATTAATGAATATTCTAAAGAAAAATTTAATGATATTTATTATAATACTTATAAAGAAAATAATTTAAGTTCATTAAATCCAAATAATGATATTAATAAAATTATTTTATTTAAAATTAAAGAAGATTATCAATCTAATGAAATTAAAGAAATTAAAAATGAAAAAGAAGATGAATATAAAACTAATGAAGAAAAAGAAGTTATTATTGAAAATAAACTTAAAGAACTTGAAAATATTAGAGCTAATATGAATTTATTATCTGTTGCATCTTTAAATAATTTTGATGATAACACTGAAAATTCTAATTTTATTAATGATAATGAAAATAAAATTACAAATCATATTCCTAATATTCAAATTAATAATCAAAATCCTACTATTTTAAACAATTTTAAAACTTTTATTATTAATACTAATAAAAATAATATTAAAGTTTCTCCTACTATTGATATTAATTCTAATTATATCTATCCTTGTTGTATTTCTTTACCTTATGATATTAAAAAAATAACCCCTTTTATTATTCTATCCATTAATGATTCCATTAAAACTATTAATTATACATATATTTGTCATTTAATTAATAATTCTCATTGGGATATATGGAAACCTATCACTGATAATTATTCTCCCATTAATCTTAATAATAATAATTGGAATATTTCCATTATTGATTTTAGAGGAAATATTATCGATCTATCACATTATTATTATAATATTATTGATGTTCTCGAAAATAATATTAATAAATCTTTTTCTATTAATATTGATAATAATAATAATAATAATAATTTTGATATAAATGATAAAATTAAGATTATAAAAGAAGATGGTTCTTTTATAGATAATATTATTTTAAATAAAATTAAAGATAATGATAATAATATTAGACTTATTATTAAAAAAAATAATTTGAATTTAAGTGATTTTATTAATTCTTCCATTTATAATTATAATTCTCAATTATCTCTCCTTTTTAAATATCATTCCAAAACTTAATTATTTATATTACTAATGTTATTATTACCATAAATATACCTATTGTTAATGTTAATACATCCAATTTATTCTTTAATTTTATTTTCTCATTTGTTGATAATTGAGTTCTTACTGGTTCCTGACTTACATTTATTATTAATAAATATATTAAATATGCTATTATCATATTTATTACTAAATGTCCAAATATACTTGTTGAATTAATATGCATATTTAAATAATTAAATACTATTCTCAATCTAAATATATCTATATTTATTACAAATACCACTAAAAATAATATTACCGAATATGCAATTGTATAATAATAAATTGCCTTATTTATATTCTTTACTATATTTATATCTATAAAATAATATGTTGCTTGTAATGTTAATAATCTTAATATTATAATTACTACTACAAATATTAATTTATCATATATATTTATTGCTAATTCCTTCTCCGGATCTAAATCATTATTTTGAACATTATCATAAAAATTACTTTTAGCTATTTCCTCTGTTGATTCATTATAATCATTATTATATTTATATAACATCTTTTCAAATAAATTACTTCCATCCTTATCTATGAATTTATCTAAAACTTCTTCTGATTCTAATGAATCACCTACTAAATTACTTGTCTTTAATTTCTTATAATGTCCCTTTATCTCATTTAATTTTTCAGTTATTTTTTTGAATTTATCATTTTTATCAAATCCCTTTCCTAAATTATCTAAATTTGTAGGTTTCTTATTTGTTACATTCATTTTTTCTATCTTTTTATTAAATTTATCTAATTCTACTCCTCCACCCTTCATTAATCTATATATCATTCCTCCTTTTTCTTCCTTTTCTTTTTCTTTCTCTTTTTCTTTTTCTTTCTCTTTTTCTTTCTCTTTTTCTTTTTCTTTCTCTTTTTCCATTAATTCCTTTTCTTTTTCTTTTAATTCTTTTTCTTTATCTTTTAATTTTTGATAATCTCTATTTGTATCATAAGGATTATTTTTTATTTTATTATTATATGTATTTTTAATATCTTCTAATCCTGTTATTAATGAATCATATGTATTTAATATATCCAATAAAGTATTTTTATAATTATTAATTATATTTTCTATATCTAATATATATTCTTTAAAATCATCTATTATTGTTTTTGGATCCCCTATTAAATTTACATATTCTTTTTGATCTATAAAACCTTCTATTTTAAAATCCTTTAATATCTGTTTTACATCTCCATTATTTATTTCCTTATATTGATTGAAATCTTTAATATATTCTTCCAATTTTCCAATATCTAATAATATCTTCTTTAATATTTTCTGTTCTAATGAAGATCCTTCTTTATCTTTACCATATGTACTTATTTCTGTTTCAACTGTTTTTTTATTATTTTTTAATAATGTTGTTAATTTATTTAAATCATTCAAAAAATTTTCATCCTTAAATGATATCTTAAAATCAGCTAATATTGTTGCAGTATCAAATAAGAATAATTCTTTTTCTCCTTCTTTTTCACCATCATCTAATTTAATTTTAGGTAAAAATATTATCTTATCCAATTTTGCATAATAATTATTCTCTAATTTTCCTAAATCTAATATATTTAAATTTAATTCTATATCTCCTATAATTTTTAAATTTTTTATTAATGTTTGTATATTAGGTGTTGTATCTGTTGATCTTCTTGTAGAATCTTGTGTTGTTCCTTGTGTTAATCCTTGTGTTAATCCTTGTGTTCCTTGTGTAATTACATCTGATATTTGATTAGTTATATCTCCTCCCTTTATTTTTTTATTTAATTTTAATAATATTTCCATTGATAAAATCTTTATCATTTCTTTTTGTAATTCATATGTATCAAATTTATTTTCATTTATAATTACATTTAATATCGGTAATAAATATACATATAATAATTTTATTATTATATTAATATCATTATAATCTTTTATTATTGAATATATATATTTAAATGAATTAAATAAATATATATAATTTATTTTTGATTCTTTTAATTTTAATAATGTTCCTAATATATTTATATCTATATCTATCTTTAAATTTAAATTATTTATATATTCATTCTCTTTAAAATTTATTATTTTATATATATCTATCTCTTTATCCTTTTTTAATCTTATTCTAAATTCTATTATTACCGATTTTAATAATTCTCTTATATCTATACCTTTTAATTCTTTATTCTCCAATTCCTTTAATTCCTTTTTATATTTATTTAATCCAAAATAAATATACATTAATGATTTTAAATTATATATTGTTAATGATGTATATAATGTTGATATTAATAATAATGAATAATTTATTATAAATAATAACTTATTATTCTTATTTATTATTCTTAAATTCTTTATTGTCTCTAATGGTAAATAATTATATAATGAAAAATTTATTAATTTTCTTTCTTTTTCTTCATATTCATATCCTTTTAATATCTCATCTATCTCATTATTTATATAATATTCATATTTTATATTTTTTCTTAAATCTAAATCTAAATAATAAAATTGATATGCTAATACCTTATATAATCCTTTATTCTCATCTAATAATAATTCTTTAAATAATTTCTCTTCTATTTCATTTAATTTTATTTCTATTTTACCTATTTTTTCTATATTATAAGGATGAATATTTATATTAGATATTATATAACTATTTTTATTTATTTTTAATCTAATATTTTCTTCTTTATTACTTAAAAAAAATACAACTATTAAACATAATAAATCATTTATATTATCTATTATTATTTTATCTATTTTTGTTATATATCTTATAAAATCTATGAAATATTTAATATCTTTTTTATAACTTATATTCCTATTTCTAATATTTGCTTTTATATCAAATATTTTATATTCTTTTTTCTTTATAAAATCATTTAATTCATTTTCTATCTCTTTTTCTGTCTTCTTTATTCTTATTTTACTATTATTTATCTTGAATTTTATATTAATTCCTTCCTTCTCTATTTTCTTATATATTGGATATATGAAATTAAATGATAAATAATCATCTATCTCTTCATCTGTTAAATAATAATTCCTTAATATATAATCCCATTTTTCCTCAAATTCTTTTATATATAATATATATATTTCTTCTATCTCATTATATATTTCTCTATAACTCTTATTTAAATCTATATCAGGTTTTATATTTAATAATATATATAATTTATATATATTATCTATCTCATTTATCTCATTATTATAATTATAATAATATTTATATATTTCACTTAAACTCTTATTTTTATTACCTCCACTTGTTTTTTCTTTATATATTCCTAAATTATTAAATTGTTTATTTATATCATCATCTGTTATACTTTTAAATGTAGATTCATCATATTTTGAAATATTTTTAGTACTAATTAAATTAGTATATTCAATAACTTCTTTTTCTTTAAAAATATGAATAAAAACATAAATATTATGATTTTTAACTATATCTATTAATAATTCAATAGATTTCTGAATTATATTTATTGAATTATTAAATACTCCTCCACCAACTAATGTTAAATGTAATTTAACAGGTTTATTACTTTTTATTGCTTTTATAACTGCTATTTTTCCAATTGCTTCATATTGAAGATTTAATAATTCACTAGATATATAGTCTTTAATATTTATATATTCAATTAAATCTTCATTTTGAATTATTGGAAAGTAATAATCATTATCATAAGCAGGAGCTGCTGAAAATACTTGTAATATTTTATTTTCTTCTCCAGATATATTTATATCTGGACTATCCCACATAGATAATATTAAAAATTTATTTTTATTAAAATTATCTTTAAAAAAATCATTAATATTATGTAATATTTTTAATATATTACTATCATCACTAGACATCATATTAAAAATATCTTCAATACTAGTATTTTTTGTATTTAACCAATTAATATAACCAGTATTATTATTGCTATTTTCTTCTTTTACTAAAAAATTTTCAAATTTTTTTAATTTTAAAAATGCATTAAAAACAAATTTTTTTCTAATAAATAAAGATTTAAGCATTCGCATTACAATTCTAGGTCCTTGTGTTAGATCATCAATATAATCTGTTAATTTACAATTTAAAATAGGTGATGTATTTTCAAGTGCATTAAATTGTGATGCAACTTGTATTATACTATTTTTTCCTAAGTTATATGTTGGTAATAATAATGAATCTATATTCACTACATAAAAAATATTATTTTTATTTTTAGATTTATTAAATTCATAATTATTATTTAATTCTGAATATAATTTATCAATATTTTCATATGTAAAACTACTATTATTTACATAATTAGAATTTATCACATATGTTTCTATTATATTATCTTCATTATCATTATATATATTTAATATATAATCTTTTTTTCTATATATTTTTTCTATATCTTCTATTTTTGATATATTTAAATTAGGATTTAAATTTAAATTATTTATTATAGGTATTTCTTCATTTAATATATGATTTTCTAATTTTTTTAATTCTCCTTCTTCTTCTTCTTTTTCTTCTACTACTTCTTCTTCTTCTTCTTTTTCTTCTTCTTCTTCTTCTTCTTCTTTTTCTTCTACTTCTACTTCTTCTTCTTCTTCTCCTTCTCCTTCTCCTTCTTCTTTTTCTTCTACTTCTTCTACTTCTTCTACTTCTTCTTCTTCTTCTCCTTCTCCTTCTTCTTTTTCTTTTTTTGTTGTTGTATCTATATGAGTTAAATTTAAAATAGAATTATATATTTTATTTTCAATTTTTTTTTCTTCATCTTCTTTTTTTTTTTTAATATATGTTATACGACTATTATAATCAGGTATTAAATTAATTTCTTCAATTAATTTATTAATTAATTTAATATAATCTATATTAACAGAGTTTATACTATTTAAATTATCATAATTATCACAATAATAATATAATATATATATATTATTAATATACTTATCTATATTAGTTATTATATCTAATTTTTCATTCAAATCATTAAATATATAATAGTTATTATTATTATAAATAATATAATAAAAATGACCACTTGTATTTTCAGATAAAGTATTACCAGCATGACAAATAATTCCTTTTAAATTATATATATTATTATTTATAATAAAATTTAAATAATTTTTTACTGTATATGTTTTTCTTGGTTTTTTATTTAAACTTATATAAATATATTTATTAAATCTATTTATTTTTAAATTTAATTTAAAAATATTTGAATTTGGATCAGTTATACTTTCAAAATTATAAGTAAAAGAATAATTTTCAATATCAAATTCATTTTTATTATTACAAATATCCATAATAAAAAAATCTATAACATTTACAGTGCTTTTATATATTATTTCATTTTTATCATTTGTACTAACATCTAATATTTCAAAATATTTTTTATAATCTGTTATATTATATATGTATTTAAAAATTTTAATTAAAAATATAATAAATTCATCAATATTTTCTTGACCCATTTGTATTAAATATTTTTTTATATCTTCTGGAATTGTATTGTAAAATTCTTCTTCTTTTCTTCGTTTTTTATTGTGAAATTCTTCTTTTATTTTTATTATATTATAATAAAAATAAATTTGATTTTTATATGTTGGATTAACAATATAATTAATAAAATTTAATTCATTATTTTCTTGTTCTTTTGTATATATTTCTAAAATAATATCATAATTAAATTTTAGAGAATTTAATGCAGTATGTATAAAACAAGAATTATTTAAATACTTAAAATTTAATTCTGTATTTAATGAAGAATAATTTAAAATATCACTAAAATTATTTTTTATTATAAATTTGTAATCTTCATTTTTAAGATCAGTATTTTTTTTATGAAATCTATTATTTCTATAATTTTGAAAAGTATAATAATTTTCTGGTAATTTTAAAGGAATAGTTTTAATATTATTATTAATAAAATATTTTATAAAAATTTTAGTATATTCTATTTTATTTAAACTTAATTTATTTTCTGTTTTTATATCATATAAAGTAGTAAATATATAATAAAAATTAATTAATAATAATAAATTTACATTATTATTATTTTTATATATTCCATTATAATACATAAAAAAATTATATAAATAGTTTTTATCTATTGTAATTTTTTCTTTTTTTTGTATTTTTTCTTTAGTATTAAAATATTCAAAAATATCTGTTATTAATAATTTATTAAAAGTTTTTATAGAAATATTGTCTATGTCTAATATTAATATAGTATTATAAATATAATTTATCGTTAAAATATTATCAAATATATATTTAATATAATATATTATATTTACACTATAATTATCCCATTCTTTAAAACTACTTTTAAAAATAATATTATATGCTTCATAAATATTTTTATAATTACTTATAAAAATATTTTTTATAATATTATTTATATCAAATATAATATCTTCTTCTATCGTAAAATTTTGTGTATAACATAATAATATATTTTTATCATAATTTTCTATATTTTCTATATTATTTATATTGTAAATAAAATAATTATTTAAATTACCATATGTTTTATATAATATTAATAATAATTTTCTACAATATATTATTTTATCTTTTATTATATTATATTTTTCAATTTTATTTAAATAATATTTATATTTTAAAAAAATTTTAATAAAAATTTTACATATAATATCTAATGATATTGTATCATCATTAGTTATAAATATATTATCAAAATTTTCTTTAAAATTATTAATTATTATATCACTATCACTATCACTTATATTTATATAAGTATTTTTTTTATTATAATAAAATTTATGTTCTTCATTATATTTATCTAATATTATTTTATATTTTTCTTTATTTTCATCTTCAATCTTTATATTTATATTTTTATAAATCTTATGATTTGATATTTTTCTTTTTATAATATCAAATTTTATAATATCAATAATAATATTATTATTATTATTATTCTCATTTTCTATTTTATTTTCAAGTTTATTATAAAAAGATAATAATTTATAGTTTATTTTATTTATATTTTTATTATTATTAAAATTAAATAAGCTTGTATCTTGTTTTATATCATCATTATTATCAATTAATAATTTTAATAATATTAATATATATTTAATATCATATAAATAATTACAAATTATTAAATTTTTATATTCATTTATAATATATTTAATATTATCTAAATTATTATTTAATTCTAATAATAATATTTTTAAAAAATTATTATTAGAATTAGTATATTTTATTATAAAATTTCTTAAATACGTCTTAAAATTTTTAATATCATCATTAGTTATTTTTATATTTGTATTATGATCTAAAGTTGAAATAATAATAATTTTATTACTATATATATCTAAATTTACACTTTTTTTATATAAATCTATTAATTTTATATAATATTTTATTTTATTGTTTTCTAATGGTTCACCACCTTTAAAATCGTCTGTAGTTAATTCTGATAGTATATTTTTTATTTTAGTTATTAAAGTATTTTCTATAATTTTTTTTCCTTCATTTCCTTTATCTTCTTCCTCTTCTTCATCTCCATCATCTCCATCATCTACTTCATCTCCATCATCTACTTCATCTTTTTTATCTACTTCAAATAAATTTATATTATATTCTTTAAATATAAAATAATTATAAA
>Ga0172373_10003027_pt1 | contig 25050 bp, 17 predicted proteins | sample Lak10m_2_FD_114546 | JGI IMG/M metagenome (GOLD analysis project Ga0172373, IMG submission 114546) | Freshwater microbial communities from Kabuno Bay, South-Kivu, Congo - kab_092012_10m | ecosystem: Environmental > Aquatic > Freshwater > Lake | place: Democratic Republic of the Congo...
AGCTCGCGCGCGCTGTGGCTCGAGGCCGAGGAGTTCAGCCGCGGCAATCTGAACGTCGACCGCGCGACCTACGGCAGCGCCGACGAACCGATCGTGCACACGCACGAGGGCGGCCTGCAGTTCGTCGAGTACGACCTCGCCTTCGCCGCGCCCGCGCGCCTGCGCCTCGAGGTGCGCCGCGCCGCGGCCGAGAGCCGGCCGATGCGGCTCCTCCTGGACGGCGTCCTCGTGACCGAGAGCGTGCTGGGCGAGACGACCGGCGGCTGGAACCTCGCCGATCAGCGCTGGACGAGCGTCGCGCTGCTCGACGTGCACGCCGGTCGCAACGTGCTGCGCCTCGAGCGCGACGGCGCCGTGCCGCACCTCGACCAGCTCATGCTCGTGCCGGCCGATTCGCTCGACGACGCGCGCTGGCTGACCGCCGATCCGCTGGCCGAGGGGCTCGCGCCCGAGGTCCTGCGCGCGTGGGTCGCGCGCCTCGAGCGCGCCGGCCGCGGGCGCGATGCCCTGTTCGACCTGTGGGCGCGCTTCGCCGCGCTCGCGCCGGAATCCTTCGAGGCCCGCGCGGATGAGCTCGCGCACGCGCTCGCGGCCGAGGCGCGCCCGACCAACGCGCTCGTGGCCACGCTGCTCGACGGCCTCGCGCCGACCTCGCTGCGCGAGCTCGCCGGCCGCTACCAGACGCTCTTCGCCGCCGTGCAGCAGGCCTGGAGCGCCCAGCGCGCCGCCGAGGCGACGCGCGAGAAGCCCGTGCTCGACGACCCCGCGCAGGAGGAGCTGCGGCTCGTGCTGCACGGCCCGTCCGGCCCCTTCGCCCTGTCGCGCGAGGCGGCCGAGGCGCGCTTCCCCGAGGCACGCCGCGGCGAGATCGCGGCCCTGCGTGGTGACCTCGCTGCGCGCGAGGCTGCGCTCCTGCCGGCCTTCGCGCGCGCGCCGGGCGTGCGCGAGGCCGAAGAGATCGTGTCCCTGCCGCTGCAGATCCGCGGCAGCCACCTAAACCTCGGCCCCGAGCCGATCGCGCGCGGCTTCCCAGCCGTGCTCACGGCCGTCGTGCCGGCCGCGCCGCTCCCCGCCGAATCGAGCGGCCGGCTCGAGCTCGCACGCTGGATGACCGATCCCGAGCATCCGCTGACCGCGCGCGTGATGGCGAACCGCGTGTGGCAGAACCACTTCGGGAAGGGCCTGGTCGACAGCCCCTCGAACTTCGGCCGCCGCGGCGCCGAGCCGACGCATCCCGAGCTGCTCGACTGGCTCGCGCGCACGCTCGTGCGCGACGGCTGGAGCGTGAAGGCGCTCCACCGCCGCATCCTGCTCTCCGCCACCTACCGCCAGAGCGCGCAGCCCGCGCCCGAGGTGCTCGCGCGCGACCCCGAGAACCGCCTGCTCGCGCGCCAGAACCGCCGTCGCCTCGAGGCCGAGGCCGTGCGCGACGCCCTGCTCGCTGCCGCCGGCACGCTCGACCTCACGCTCGGCGGCAGCCTGCTCGACAGCGGCGACGGCGACTACGTCACGAACGACCAGTCGGGCAACGCCGGCCGCTACGACGCGCCGCGCCGCACGCTGTACCTGCCGATCGTGCGCAACGCGCTCTACGACTTCCTCGGCGCCTTCGATTACCGCGACCCGTCGATCCCGGTCGACCAACGCGTCGCCACGACCACGGCCTCACAGGCCCTGTGGCTGATGAACTCCCCGCTCGCCCTCGACGCCGCCCGCCACGTGGCCGAGGCCGCCTCGGCCGAAGCCGCCGAGCCCCCCGCGCGCGTCGACGCCCTCTACCGCCGCACCCTCGGCCGCCTGCCCGACGAACGCGAGCGCACCCTCGCCCTCACCTTTGTGGCCCGCCTCGCCGCCCCCCAGCCCACCGCCGGGGCCCCCGAATCCGCCCCCACCGACCCCGCCGCCGCCTGGCGCTCACTCGCCCACACGCTGCTCTGCTCGAACGAGTTCTTGCACGTGGATTGAGGCCGAGGCCTGGAGGGCACCAGCGGAAGGCGAGTTACCCGCAACAATTGTCACCGTGATTGCCTTTTGAGCCGGCTACTATAGCCTCTTCGGATGCTCCGTTACCGGCAACTCGACCTCGACCGATGGATCAAAGCTCCTTCGCGCAAGCCGCTCGTGCTGCGCGGGGCGCGTCAGGTGGGAAAGTCCTACCTCGCTCGGTCCTGGGGAGAAGCGAACTTCAGGGCGGTGATCGAGGTCAACCTCGAACGCCGGCCCGAACTCGCGGATGGCTTCGCTGACAATGACCCGCGCGCCATCCTTCGTCGGCTCGAGGTCGTGCTGGGCCGGGGGATCCCTGGCGATGGTTCGGCGCTGCTCTTCCTGGACGAGATCCAGTCGGCTCCCCAGGTGCTGGCGAAGCTGCGCTGGTTTGCCGAGGAGCTCCCCGGGCTACCGGTGATCGCGGCGGGGTCCCTGCTCGACTTCGCCTTGCGCGATCCGGAGGTGTCGACGCCCGTCGGGCGGATCACCTTCCTGCATCTCGAGCCGATGGGCTTCGAGGAGTTCTGTCTGGCACTGGACGAGGAGCCGCTGGTGCGCTGGCTGCGAGATGAAGTCACGGCCGAGCGCATCGCGGACTCGATGCCGGCCGAGCTGCACGCCCATGCGCTGTCTCTCTTCCGCACGTGGCTGCTCGTGGGCGGGATGCCGGCAGCAGTGGAGGCGTACCGGACCGAACGCAGCTTGCTGAGCGTCGCGAGCGTGCAGCGCGACCTGCTCGCCACGCTGCGCGACGATTTCGGCAAGTACGCCGGGCGCGTACCCCCCGAGCGGCTGCGGCGGGTACTCGACTCCATCCCTCAGCAGCTCGGCGGGAAGTTCACTTACCAGCGCGTCGACCGCGAGGAGCGCGCGAGCAGCCTCCGGCGCGCGGTCGAGCTCCTCACCTTGGCCCGGGTGTGCCATCGCTGCACGAGAACGCCCGCCCGAGGTGTCCCGCTCGCGGCCGGCGCGGACGAGTCGAGCTTCAAGCTGCTGCACCTCGACGTGGGGCTCTGCTCGACGAGCCTCGGGCTCGACCTCGCCGCGCTCGAGAAGGCCGACGACCTGACGCTTGTCAACCAGGGGGCCGTGCTCGACCAGGCGGCCGGCCAGCTGCTGCGCCTCGGCTTCGCCGCGAACGAAGAGCCACGCCTCTTCTGGTGGCAGCGTGAGAAGCGCGGTTCGGAGGCCGAGCTCGACTACGTGCATGCGCTCGGCGCTCACACCGTCCCGATCGAGGTCAAGGCGGGCAAGACGGGCACGCTGCGCAGCCTGCACGGCTTCATGGCGGAGCGGGGCCTGGGGCTCGCGTTGCGGGTCAACTCGGCGCCGCCGGTGGTCCACGACCTCGCGGTCGACACGGCGCTCGGAAAGGCCCGCTACCGGTTGCTCTCCCTGCCCGCGTACCTCGTCGAGCAGGCGCCGCGCTTGCTGCGGGAGGCAGCTGACCAGCCCCCGCGTTGAGAGCTGACCGCGGATTGACTCCGTCCCCTGTCCTTGTTGCACGGATGAAGGCAAACCCGTCCACGTGGTCCGGAGCTAGAATCGGGGCGATGAGTTGCCAGCACCGTTGCAGTGCCTCGCTCCTCGGCGCCGCGCTCCTCGCGGCGTGCGCGAGTGTTCCGCGGACCGACAAGGGAGAGAGGATCGTGATCCTGCACGTCGAGGTCATGACCTCGGCGCGGCAGCAGGTCGTGCTCCAGGTCGAGGACGGCGATGCGGCCACCCCGGCCGTGCAGGCGACGGCGGATCTGCCGGCCTACTCGACGAGTCGGGACTTCGTCGGCCTGCTCCGGTGGATCCTCGAGCAGAAGGGCGTGGCGGCCACTTCCGGAGAATCACCGATCCCGGAGCACGCTCCGCGGGACAACGAAGCGCTGACTCTGCCGGACGGGTATCGCGTGGCGGCGCTGACGATCCGCAAGAAGGACGGAGACGAGTGGGTCTCATCCGGGCCTGCCGACCTCGTGCGTGTGGGCTTGCCGTGAGTCTCGATCGACGCTTTGTCCTGAAGCAGCTCGGGGCTGGCTTCGGCTGGCTGGCGGCGGCGTCGCTGCTGCAGGCCGAGGATGCGGTCGTCGACCCGCTGGCGCCGAAGGCCGGGCATTTCCCGGCGCGGGCGAAGCGGATCATCTTCCTGTTCATGCACGGCGGGCCGTCGCAGATCGACACGTTCGACTACAAGCCGTTGCTCGAGCGCGATGACGGCAAGCCGCTGCCGTTCGAGAAGCCCCGGATCCAGTTTGCGCCGACCGGCAACCTGATGCGCTCGCCGTGGAAGTTCGCGCAGCACGGGCAATCCGGCGCGTGGGTCAGCGAGCTCTTCCCGTCGGTCGCAGAGCACGTCGACAAGCTGTGCTTCGTGAAGTCGCTGCACGGCACGAACGAGGCCCACGGCGGAGCATTGCTCGCGCTGCACACGGGCTCGGCGACCTTCGTGCGGCCCTCGATGGGCTCGTGGGTCGTCTACGGCCTCGGCAGCGAGAACCGCGACCTGCCGGGCTTCGTGACGCTGTGCCCGACGCTCGGCCACGGCGGCGTCAACAACTGGTCGAGCGCGTTCTTGCCGGGCGTCTACCAGGGCACGCCGATCGGCAACGCGAGCATCCCGATGAAGGAGGCGAAGCTCGCGCACCTCTCGAACCCCGAGCTCTCGAAGGACCTGCAGCGCGCCGAGCTCGACCTCCTGAAGGAGCTCAACGCCCCGCACGCGGCCGCGCGGCCGGGCGACGACGCGCTCGAGGCGCGCATCGCGAGCTGGGAGCTCGCCTTCCGCATGCAGGCCGAGGCTCCGGGCGTGATGGAGCTCTCGGGCGAGAGCGAGGCCACGCGCGCGCTCTACGGCCTCGACGATCCGGTGACCGAGAACTTCGGCCGCCAGTGCCTGACCGCGCGGCGCCTGTGCGAGGCCGGCGTGCGCTTCGTGCAGTGCACCCACAGCTACAAGTGGGACCAGCACGCGAACCTGAAGGCCGACCACGAGACGAACGCGCGCGAGGTCGACAAGCCGATCGCGGGGCTGCTCACCGATCTGGCCGCGCGCGGCCTGCTCGAGGACACGCTCGTCCTCTGGGCCGGCGAGTTCGGCCGCACCCCGACCGTGCAGGGCGCCCTCGACGCCTCCGCCGGCCGCGACCACAACCCGCACGGCTTCACGATCTGGATGGCCGGCGGCGGCGTGAAGCCCGGCTTCTCCTACGGCGCCACGGACGACTACGGCTTCTACGCCGCCGCGGACAAGGTCCACATCCACGACTTCCACGCGACGCTCCTCGCCCTGCTCGGCCTCGACCACGAGAAGCTCACCTTCCGCCACGCCGGCCGCGACTTCCGCCTGACGGACGTCGAGGGCCGCGTCGTGCGCGAGCTATTCGCGTAGCTCGCGACGATCCGCTATTCCGCCAGGACTTCGACGTCCAGGCACTTACCTGGCGAAACGCGGACAGTCAGCCATCCACCCTCGGCAGGAGCACCAAAACGAGGCGTCGAGCCTCTGAGCGTGTAGTCCCCTGGGTCAAGCAGAGGAAGGATGTAGGGCGCCCGGTTGAGCGACAGGTTCCAGCCACCACGCGCTTTCCTCTTTCCATCCGGCTCGATGGCAGGAGACCCCGGCGCAACCATGAGCGAAAGAGAGCCTGAGAAGTACTCACCCCCAGCAAGCATCGGACGGATGGTCAGCGCGGCGGCTCGGCTCAAGTCGATTTCCAGCGGGGTCGTCCTGTCGCTCTCGATATCGATCCGCGAGTCGCTCGTGCTCGGCGCCCTCCACAGCTTGCTCTCGGCCTCGAGCGACCATCCGTACTCACCCGTGGGGATGCCACTCAAGACCGACAGCCCGCTGAGATTCATGGCCCCACGAATGATCTCCTTGTGCCCCTTTCCGTCCGTGAGCGTCAGGACCACATTCGCCCGCTCTGCCCGTCGGAGAAGATCCTCGGCACATCCGGAGGCATTCAAAGAGACGCTTCCAAAGCCCGAGGCCGACTGGAGAAGGGCAAGGTCGTAGCTGGCTCCTCCGAGATCCAGGGGGCGGGCCACACCGTTCAGCCGCGCGGGCACGAAACCCGGACATTCGACGTCCAGCGCGCAGTCGATCTCAGGCACATCCTGGCTCGAATGGAACGCCTTGACCATGGCATGTCCGTCGTCGTCATACCCCTCCGGCATCCCCGCGAGGACCATGAAGATCTCGGAGATGTCCATCGACTCGGCAAACTCGGAATCGGTCCACCAGGACACCTCTGTCCTCATGATCAGAGGATCATCGAGGGCTATCGGCTCGCCACTCGAGGATAGCAGTCGAACTCTCAATACGTAGGCGCGGGTCAGACGCAGATCAAGAGGCTCGTCTCCGACCACCGCGCGGTGGTACTTGCGGGAAACGTATCCGGCTCGTCCCGCAACGACAGAGTAGACTTCGTTTGGCGAGCAGCCGACAAACTCAAAAGCCCCGGTCGAGTCCGTCTCCACGTGGGGAATGGAGCCCTTCTCCTCGCCTCGCAGTACCGACCTGAGTCCTTCCTGAGTGCAGCGACCCCGGCTGGCTGGCCAGGCAACAACATCGACCTTCGAGTTCAACGGCTCGCCGGATTCGTAGCGAACCGAGCCCCGTATGGAGCCCGGCTCGCTCAGTCGAATGAGCATGTCCTGATCGCGCCAGTCGACCAGCACCGTGCGCGAAGCAAACCCCTCCTTCTCGACCTTCAGTTCGGACCAGATCTTGTCTGCAGGCCGGACCAATGACGCGAGACCGTCTGGCCCGGACAAGCCCCAGACTTCATTGTCGCTCGACAGTGTGGCTCCACCAACAGGAAAGCCCGTACGATCGCCCACGACTAGAACTGGAAGGCTCTCCGAGAGAAGAAGCGTCGCGGTCGCCAGCGATGGGGACTCGCGAGTATCTGGCCCCCCACTACGGAGTTCCATCGGCGAGTGACTTTCCACGAGCGCTGCCGGACTAGACTGCGATTGCACGCCGGAGTACTCCCTCACCCCCCTCCAAGCCTGAGTCTGGATGATGAACGCGGCCAACAGCACTCCGGCCGCGAGAAGGAGAAGCCGATTCTTCATTCGACTGGACGTGAACTGTCAATCGCAATCAGCAGAAACATCCTCTTCGGTCACAACCAGGCCACAGGAACCTGAAGGACAGGTGGTTCCGTTGCAGCTTCCGAAAGCCACCATCACGAGTAGGCCGTTCTCATAGCTCATGCCGACATCGCAACAGACTTGCGTTCCCCCTTGGCACACACAGATCTTCACATCAATCTCGTCCCCCGGGGAACCGGGCGTGGGGTCGTAGACGTGCGTCTTCCGCGTGCACCCACTCGGGATGCACGGATTGTTGCACAGGAGAGTGGGCGGATCCCATTGATCCATGACAGTGCCGAAGCACTTCTCTGTCGTCGGAAGTGCGTAGGATGTCCGAGCCAAAGGCATTACAGCCAGCGCGGCGAGAACCACGATTGAGAGCAGTACTTTCATAGATCCCTCTTCGATTTGCTTGCTGCTTGGAGAGGTATCTCCAAGCACTCTTTTAACTCTAGGCGCGCTAGCAAGGGAGGCGCAAGGCCTTTCTTAGAAGCTCCGCCATGCTAACAGCGCAACTCGTTAAAAAAAAAGGACTTACGCGCTCCAGGTTTCACGACTCTGCCGCTCCATCCCCCTGACGGACGTCGAGGGCCGCGTCGTGCGCGAGCTGTTCGCGTAGAAGGGGCTCTCGACCGTTGATTAGGCAGGGCGTGTGGCGCGCCTCGTGCGAAGCCGTTGCTACCCTGGCGACATGAAGTGCGCCTCCCTGTTCGCCGTCGTCGGTCTCGCATCCCTCGTTCAGACCCTGCTCGTCGGTGCGCAGCAGCCGGCGGCCGCCGCGCAGGCGCTCAAGGGCACGCTGCAGCTCGGCAACTTCTCGGTCAGCCTGACGGTCAAGGATCTGGCGAAGTCGCGCGCGTTCTACGAGGCGCTGGGGTTCGAAGAGGCCGGCGGCGAGGCAAAGCAGGGCTGGATCGTGCTTCAGAACGGCGAGTGCAAGCTTGGGCTCTTCCAGGGCATGTTCGAGCGCAACATGCTGACCTTCAATCCGGGCTGGAACTCGGCCAAGGAGACGCTCCCCGAGTTCACCGACGTGCGCGAGCTGCAGGAGATCCTCGAGGGCCGCGGGCTCACGCCGACCCCGCGCGCGGACCCGCTCTCGACCGGGCCGGCCTACTTCACGCTCACCGATCCGGACGGGAACCCGGTGCTGTTCGACCAGCACGTGCCGATGAGCGGCACTGAGAGCGAGCCCGCGAAGCGCTGAGCGGGAGCGGATCGCCGCCTACGCCGGCGTCCGGATCGCGGGCGACCGAGAGCACACGACGCCCTTGGATCCGACGCTGTCCGGAACGGACAATGGAGCGATGACTCCGGCTCATCTCCAGTTCGTCCGTGCTCCCGTCGTCCTTGGCGTGGGGGGTGGTTCGTGATCACGCGCAAGCTCGGGAGCCTGCTGCGGGGCAAGGCGACTCCGTTCCAGGTTGCGGCGGCGTGCGTGCTCGGGGCGTTGCTCGGGTTCGCGCCGGGGATCCTGCAGGGGCCGGCGCTCGTGCTCTTACTCGTGGCGGCGCTGCTCGTCGTCAACGCGAACCTCGGGCTGGCGCTGCTCGTGGCGGGTGGAGCGCGCCTCTTGTCGCTGCTGCTCGCGCCGGTTTCCTTCTCGATCGGGCGCTTCCTGCTGGAGGGGCCGACCGAGGGGCTGGCGCGCGCGCTCGTGAACGCGCCGGTCGTGGCCTGGTGCGGACTCGAGTATTACGCGGTGGCCGGCGGGCAGCTCGTCGGGCTCGTCCTCGGGCTCGCGACGGGGCTCGTCGCGGCGCGCGCCCTGACCACCTTCCGCAAGCGCATGGCGGCGGCCGAGGGCCAGCCCTCGCGCCTGAGCGAGCTCGCGGCCAAGCCCGGTGCGCGCTTCTTGATCTGGCTCTTCTTCGGAGGCGCGGCCAAGGGCACCTGGGAGGAGAAGCTCGCGCAGGGCCGCGGCAATCCGATCCGGATCTGGGGCGCGGCGCTGATCGTGGCCGGCCTGGGAGCGGCGTTCTTCGCCCAGCAGGCGCTGGCCGGGCCGCTCGCTCGGCGGGGGCTCGTCACGGGGCTCGAGGGCGTCAACGGCGCGACGGTCGACGTCGGCGCGGTCGAGCTCGAGCTCGGCGCCGGTCGCCTGGCGGTCAGCGAGCTCGCGCTCGCCGACCCGAACGCGCTCGGCGAGGACCTCCTGCGCGCGGCGCGCCTCGAGGCCGACGTCGACGAGGCCGACTTCCTGCGCCGGCGCGTGCACGTCGCCAAGGTCGTGGTGAACGAGGCGAGCAGCGGCCTCGCGCGCGCGACGCCGGGCGAGCTACGCCGGCCCGCGCCGGAGCCGGAGCCCGAGCCCGCCGCGGAGGGCGACTACGGTCTGAAGGACGTTCTCGCGGACTGGGAGCTGTGGCAGGAGCGCCTGACGCAGGCGAAGAGCTGGCTCGAGCGCCTGGCGCCGACGCGTGCGAAGGAGACGGGCGAGGCGGGTGAAGCGGCCGAGTCGCTCGAGGAGCGCCTCGCGCGCGAGGTGCGCGAACGCGGCTGGTTCCGCGTGCGCGCCGAGGACCTGATCGAGGGCACGCCGGCCTTCCGGCTCTCGGAGCTCCAGGTCGGTGGCCTCACCCTGGCCGACCTGCCCGGGCGCATCTTCGACCTCGAGGCGCGCGAGCTCTCGACCGATCCTGCCCTGCTCGACGCGCCGCCGCGCGTGGAGCTGCGCTCGCGCGACGGCGCGCTCGGTTTCGTCGTCGACCTGGCGCCGGCCTCGCGCGCGGGCGGCAACGGCGCGCTGAAGTTCCACTGGAAGGGCCTCGCGGTCGATCAGGTCATGGCCCAGCTGCGCCTCCCCGGACCTGCGCCGTTTCAAGGCGGCACGCTCGACCTCGAGCTCGATGGCGCCTGGGACCAGGGCCGCATCGGGCACGTCGACCTGCCGCTGAAGGTCTCGCTGCACGGCACGCGCCTCACCTGGAAGGGCCTCGAGCCGACCGACCTCGAGCACCTCGAGCTCACGCTCGGCCTCAAGGGCACACTCGATGCACCGCGCATCCGCTTCGACGCCTCGAGCCTGAGCGACGCGCTCGTCGCGGCCGGCAAGAAGCAGTTGGCCGACCGGGTGAAGGCCGAACTCGGCGACGAGCTCCAGAAGCTCGAGGAGAAGACCGGCCTCGAGCTGCCGAAGGAATTACCGAAGGAGCTGTCCGGCGCCGACGAAGCGGCCGACGCGCTGAAGGGGCTCTTCCCGAAGAAGAAGAACTGAGCCGCGTGCAGTGAGTGAGTCCAAATGAAGCCGAAAGCTTTCCTCGCCGTCGCACTTCTCTGTGCGCTCGGAGTATCGACATACATGACCTGCGCGCGGAAGAACCGTGTGGAGATAGGTACGTCAGACCGGAATGAGGGACAGCTGGGGCTTCGTGAGGAGAGTTCGGTGCCGTCGGTGCTAGCGCCGACGGCACGTATTCCCCTCGACGATGGGAAGCCTCCTGGCAAGAGCCTCGAGGACTTCCTCCGATCGCATTGGGGTCCCGAGTGGCCACGAATGCGAGAGAAGTACGGCTCGCTCGACGCTACGACTTCCGAGGCCGGACTACTCGACTGGGAGGACGCCAAACCTGGGGTCATTGCGCAGGCGCGTGGCTACTACGAGCGAGACCTGGACTTCTTCAGGGAAGCGTTTCTCGGGCGAGTCGAGGAGAGTTCGGATGACTGGGTGGCTGAACTCGGCATCCCTGAAGACCAGAAGGAGCAGGCGCGCTCCGAACTGAAGAGCGAGCTGAGCGAGATCGATGGACGCATCGAAGCTCTTTGCGCCATCTACGTGGCAGAGCTCGACGCCGCCATGGCCGACGTCCTAGCTCGCGACCCCGAGAGATATCCCCTCGTCGACCTTCGAGATCAGGGAGATTCCCCCGGAAACGTCCACAGCATTCTGGTCGAGAGTGGAGGATGGTACGTTTCCTACGCTTGCGATTACAGCAAGTATCCCAGGCTCCTCGACGTCCAAACGGAACGAGACCAACTCTTCGCAGAACGCATGAAAGGTGTCCGCGATTTTGCAAGAAGATGGCGCCTTGGTCGCTGATCGAGCCCGACCCATTCATCAGACTTTGAGCAAGACGTCGGATGGCTGCAGTCGCAGCAATTCGGGACCGAGAGCACCGGAAGTCGACTCGCGCTGGGGCCCTTCGGTCGTCAGGCCAGCGATTGGCTTGGATTCAAGCGTGTGAGTCCCGCCAGCACCTCGACGTGATGCACCAGCGCGTAGGGTAACCAGGCCCGTGCGCCGAGGCCGTGGCGCTCGAGGTAGCCGACGTGGCCGCCGTGGGCCTCGACGTGCAGCCCGAGGCAGGCGGGGAACGGGAACGAGCGGAAGCTCTCGACGGAGACGATCGGATCGTCGGCGGCGGTGAGCACGACGCCCGGGGTGGTGATCGCGAGCAGGCGCGGCCCGGCCGAGCAGCGCAGGTAGTAGTCGTCGGCGTTCGCGAAGCCGCCCTCGGGGGCCGTGTAGAGCTCGTCGACCTCGCGCAGCGAGGCGCGCGGCGGGATGCGGTAGTGCGACGAGACGAGCCCCGCCGCCTGGCGCGCGGCGATCGCGCGCCGCAGGCGCAGCACGAAGCGCAGCTCGTAGAGGCGGTTCGCGCCGCGGTGGATCGCGTCCGACGTGCGCGCGAGATCGAGCGGCGGATTGACGGCGACGAGGCCCGCGAGCCACGGCGCGCGCGCCTCGGACGCCATCAGGAGCAGCGCGTTGCCGCTGAGCGAGATGCCGACGGCGACGTGCGTCCGATCGGGCGCCTCGGCGCGGCTCGCGGCGAGCACCGCGGCGACGTCGGCGCTGCTGCCCGAGTGGTAGGGCTTCGCCGCGAGCCCCGCTCCCGCCCCGCAGCCACGGTGGTTCGCGGCCCACACCTCGTGCCCGCGCGCCAGCAACACGTCCGCCGTGCGCCGCATGTAGTCCGAATCCGCGTCGCCCGACAGCCCGTGGAAGAGGTGCACGCGCACACCGCTCGAGCCCGCGAAGGCGTGCACCACGAGCCGATCCCCGTCCCCGAGCGCGACCTCGACCCGCCGCCCACCCGCGCGTGTCGAAAGCGGCTCCCCACCCGCCCCGAACAGGTGCGCGAGACACGTCTGCGCATGCCCACCCCGGGCCCACACGGGCGGCTCGCACGGCCGCGGAGAACGCTGCACGCTCACCGCGCGAGCGTACGGGGCGGTATGTGTCGCCATCCAGCTCCGCATCTCCGGCTCTTCGGCCTCGACGGTGCTCTGAAGGCCCCGCAGAGCCCTTACCGACTCTCACCGAGCGCGAACGGGGACGGGCGGGGGCGGCGTTCGATAGGATGCGCGGTGCGACGGCCCCGTGGGCGCGGCGCGACGAAACTCTGGACCCCGAAAACGACGGAACGACATGTACGACCCCGTAATGGTGCAGCCGATGCGCGAGGAAGTGACGCGCCTCGGTGTGAAGGAGCTCAAGACGCCGGCCGAGGTGGATGCGGCCGTGAAGAACCCGGGCACGACGCTCGTGTTCGTCAACTCGGTGTGCGGCTGCGCGGCCGCGGGGGCGCGGCCAGGGCTGACGCTGGCCCTGCGCCATGCGCAGCGCCCGAAGCAGCTCACGACGGTCTTCGCGGGCATGGAGCGCGAGGCCGTGGCGCGTGCGCGCGAGTACTTCAAGCCCTACCAGCCGAGCTCGCCGCAGATCGCGCTGCTGAAGGACGGCAAGCTCGTGCACATGCTGCAGCGCCACGACATCGAGGGGCGCGACCCGCAGACGATCGCGGCGGCGCTGACCAAGGCCTTCGACGAGCACTGCAAGTGAGATGAAGGACGACGCGCGCCTCGAGCTGTGCGAGAAGCTGCTGCAGGAGGCGGTCTACCAGGCGCGCGCGAAGAGCGGCGGCTTCCCGGGCGGCGCGGGCGCGGGCTGTGGCCTGGGTCCCCCGCCCGAGGCGCGCGGGCTCGAGCTGACCGAGCACGGGCGCGAGCTCTTCGGCACGCTCTTCCCCGCCCCGCCCTCTCCCACGCGCCTCGCGCGCATCAGCGAGCTCGTGCAGGGCTGGGTCGGCGAGGCCGACGCGCTCGACCGCGAGCGCAACCACTTCCTGCGCGCCTTCCGCACGCGCCACGGCTTCGACCGGCGCGCCTACAGCCCGGCCGAGGCGCAGGAGTTCGAGGCGGGGCTCGCGCGCGTCAACGCCGAGGCGAGCGCGCGCCTGCGCACGACGGCGCGCGCGCTGCTCGACGGGTGAGCGTGCGCGTCCTCGCGTTGCTGCTGCTGGCCTCGGCCTGTCGCTCGACGTCGCCCCTGGTCGCGTCCCCCGCTCCGGCGGCGCCCGCGACCGGCGGCCATGCGCTACGCGAGCTCGAGGGCTGGAACGTGCGCGTCGACGAGCGCCTGCTCGAAGGCGCGGGGGCGCCGCAGGGCACGCGCGCCCTCGCGCTGCTCGAGGCGCGCCTGATCGCCATCGCCACGGTCGTGCCCGCCGAGCCGCTGGCGCGCCTGCGCGCCGTCACGATCCAGCTCGACCTCGAGGTCCCGGGGTTGACCGCGATGCAGTACCACCCGAGCGCCGACTGGCTGCGGGAGCACGGCTACAGCGAGGACCTCGCGCAGTGCGTGCACATCCCGTCGGTCGCGGACTTCCTCTCGCCCTTCGAGAACCACCGCATGCCCTGGGTCGTGCTGCACGAGCTGGCGCACGCCTACCACGACCAGGTGCTCGGCTTCGACGAGCCGCGCCTCGTCGCCGCCTGGGAGCGCTTCCGCGCCGACCCGCGCTACGAGTCCGTGCTCACCCGTCCCGGCGGCCGGCGCGAGCACTACGGACGCACGAACGCGAACGAGTTCTTCGCCGAGATGAGCGAGAGCTACTTCGGCTCGAACGACTTCTACCCCTTCGTCGCCGGCGAGCTGGAAGAAGCCGACCTGCAAACCTTCGCCCTGCTGGCAGAGATCTGGGGCCCGCTGCCCGGGCGCTGACTCACCGCAGGATCGTGCGCGTGATCGTCGGGCGCGCCGCGCTGCCGGTCGTCGACGGTCCGCTCGGATCCGAGCGGAAGAGCTCGAAGCGCTCGTCGGACTCGAGGTCGCCGCGGAAGACGACCCCGGAACGCAGCGGCACGTAGTCGTCGGCGAGGCCGAGGCCGGGCGCGAGCGGAGCGTGCACGAGCGTGGGCGCCCGGCGACCGTCGAGCGGCACGCGCTGCAGGGCGAAGGGACGCTGCAGGAAGTCCTCGAGCAGGAAGAAGGCCTCGCCGCCCGCCAGCCGGAACGAGCGCACGTCGTCGGAGCCGGACACGGTCGCGAGCGTGGCCACGGTGCCGCCCGCCGCGGGCACGCTGAAGAGCTCGCGCAGGCCAGGCACGCGCAGGTCCGCCAGGAACGCGAGGCGCGCGCCGTCCGCGCTCTCCTCGAAGCTCGTGACGCCCGCCGTGCCGGGACGCGGCGCCGCATGCAGGCGCAGGGGCGCCCCGCTGCCGTCGAGCGCGACGCGGAAGAGCGACGCGCGGCCCGCAGACACGCGGTAGTAGGCCGCGTCGCCCGAGGCGCTCACGCGGTAATCGGACTCGACCCGCGAGCCAGCGCCCAGCGTCGTCAGGCGCAGCGGCGTCCCGCCGGAGAGCGGCACGGAGTGGAGCTCGTCGACACCATCGAGCGTCTGGTCGGCGCGATAGACGACGCGCGCGACGCTCGCGGCGAGCGCGAAATCGTGGACCGACCCTCCGGCGACGAGCACCCCGCTCAGCTTCTGCGCGAGCCCTGAGCCGTCGAGCGGCTGGACGTACAGCTCGAAGCGCTCATCCACCTCGGCATCCGCCCGCAGGACGACCCGCGCGCTGTCCGGCGTCACCAGGAAAGAGACGACGGCGCCGGCGGGAATCCGCGCCGGACCGAGCTCGAGCGGCGCGCCGCTGCCAGCGAGGCGCACGCGCAGCAGTCGTCCGCCCGCGAGCACGAGCGCGTGCACGCCGTCGGGGGCGAGGTCCACGCGTTCGATCGGCCCGAAGGACGATCCGAGCAGGTCGAGCGGCGGCGATCCGCCATCGAGCGCGACGCTCCGCAGCTCGTCGGTGTTGCGCCGGTAGACCAGGCGGCCCGCGGCAGGGGCCAGAGTCAGGAGCCCGTAGGCGGACGCCCCGCGCTCGAGCTCGAGCGGAGCGCCGGCGTCGAGCCGCGTCGTGTACAGCCCGAGGGCGAAGCCCCGTCGATGGGCAAAGGCGACGCGCGCGCCGTCGGGCGCGAGCACGTACCCGGGTTCGACCGTGCCACGCTCGGGCAGGGATTCGCTCAACCTGCGGAGCGGCGTGAGCCCCTCGGCCTGGCGCGCGTAGAGCTGGAAGGACTGGTCGAGCTCCTGGTCCGCGCGGTACACGACCTGGCGGCCGCTGTCCGACACGGCGAAATCGAGCACGTCGCCGCCCACCGACCCCGGCACGGGCGGCACGGCGTACTCGACCGGCGCCGTCGCTCCGTCGAGCGGCGCGCCGAACAGCACTCCGCCACCGAGCGCGTTCCAGCTCTCGATGAACGCCATCCAGCGTCCGTCGGGCGACAGGCCGAACGCCCCGAGCGTGCTCGACCCGGGCGTCGGAACCGCCAGCCGGCGCGGAATCAAGGCGAGGTCGAGACCCTGGAGCTCGAAGACGCCGCTCTGCTCGCGCTCCTCGCGGTAGGCGAGGCCGGCGCCGGCCGACGCCACCATGAAGCTCGTCACGCCGCGTCCGGGCACCTCGGGCGCGTTGAGGAGCAGCGGACCGGCGCCGTCCACGGAGACGGACTGCAGCGCGCGGAAGCCGCTCGGAAGCGTCTCCGTGTAGAGCACGAGGTTCGAACTCGCGCTCACGCCCAGGCGATCGCCCAGGTTGCCCGCGGCGAGGTCGCGCGGCGACGCACTGCCGTCGACCGGGGCCACGGACAGGACCAACCCGCTGCCGACGCTGCGCTGGAAGACGACCCGGCTGCCGTCCGGCGTGAGTTCGAAGAAGCGCACGCTGCTGCCCAGGGTCACGTTCCCCGTCCCGTCGGTGCGGACGGTGCGCAGGCCGCCGCCGGAGAGGATCAGGACGTGCGCGCCCGAGAGCGCGAGCGTCTGCGGTGCGCACTCCGCCGAATCGAGCAGCGTGACGGCTCCGGAGGCATCGACCCCGAAGATGCGCGTGTACTGCTGGTCGCAGGGCTGCGGAGGACTGCACTCCGTGACCTCCGTGTAGGCGAGGTGCTGCCCGTCCGCGGAAAGCGCGAGCGGCCCGAAACGGCTGTTCCAGGAAGAGCACGGTGGGCTGAACGAGTCGCTCGTCGCGACCGGCGCCGGGAGCTGGCTGGCATCGAGTGGGACGCGGTAGAGGGCCTGGGTGAGCGCGGTCGAACGGACGAGGAAGACCTGGCTGCCGTCCGGAGCGAGCTGGAAGTGGCTCCAGTCGTTGCCCGCCGGGTCGAGCGGGATCGGCCCGCTTCCGCCATCGAGCGCCACGACGAAGGGCTCGCTCACGCCGGGCGTCTGCTCGGCCAGGAAGACGACGCGGGCGCCATCGGGAGTGACCCCGTACTGGAGAACATCTACCCCCGGAGCCCCCGACAGGAGCAGCGGCGCGGCACCGGCGTCGAGCGGCGCGAGCCAGAGCTCACGGGTCCCCGCCGAATCGAGATCGGCGCGGAACACGACACGCTCTGCGGAGCAGGGCGCGAAATCCCGCACCGACCGGCCGGACCCGGCCAGGGGGGCGTGCAGCCGTACGGGTGGCGCGGAGCCGTCCCGCGGGACTGCGAACAGCTCATCGAAGCCCCCGGTGCCCGCCAGGAAGACCACGCTCGCTCCCGAGCGGCTGAACTGGAATGCGTTCGTTCCTACCTCGGCCAGCTGCGGGGCGAGCTCTTCGCTGAGGCGGATGGATTGCCCCGCGAGTGGCGCGGCGAGCAGCACGAGTCCGAGCGATGCAAGCGAGGTACAGGTCAACATGGCCAGCGCCGAAGCAAGCAAGACAGGGACCAGGGTCGCCGCGCACGCGGATTTCCGCCACCCGGGAGACCCGGCGCGCGGATTGTAGGATCCCCGCCCCTCTCCTCTCCCGAGCCTCCCCCATGACCGAGATCGCCGTTCCTGCCACCGTCCAGAGCCTCCACGCCCGCCTCGACTCGCTCGAGCGCACGAATCGACGCTACCGGCTGGGTGCGATCGCGCTCGGGCTGTCGGCCTTCGCCTGGGTGGCCTGTGGCGTCGCGCAGCCGAAGAGCGAGCTCGAGGCCGAGCGCTTCGTGTTACTCGGCGCGGACGGCAGCGAGCGCGCAGTCCTCGAGCTCGACTCGCAGGGGCACCCGACGCTCGTCATGCGCCAGGAGGAGAGCTCGGTCCTGCTGACCACCAACGGCCCTTCGCTGCTGCTGCGCGGGCCGGACGGGAAGACGGGCGCCTACCTGGGCATCGACAAGAAGAGCGACGTGCGGCTCGACCTCAGCAGCGCGCGCGTGCTCGACGGGCTGCGGCTCGTGACGCACGAGGACGGCTCGGCCGGCGTCTACGTGCTCGACACGACGGGGCGCGAGCGGGCGGCGCTGGAGTCGTTCTCGGTCGGCGGCGCGGCCGTCAACCTGCGCGAGGCGAGCGGAAAGGTGCGCGCGCAGTTCGCCCTGGACGCGGCCGGTCAGCCCAACTTGCTGCTGATGGACGGGGTCGGCCAGCGGCGGATCGGGATGGTGGTCGGCGAGGACGGCAACGGCCTGCTCGAGCTGGCCGACGAGCGCGGCCGGCCGCGGGCCCAGCTCGCGACCCAGTTCGATGGCTCGCCGCGGCTCGACATGAAGCGCGAGGACGGGGGCGTGTCCTACACCGCCCCCTGACGGCACCGGGCAGAAGGCCCGCGGACGGGAAATTCCTTCACGGGAGCGAGGGTCAGGCCGACCCTCGATTCCGGCTTCCTGCGCCCCTGCCGGCCAGGCCGGGGCGGTAGCATGGGACCCAGGCTCCCGCCCCACTCCGCACCGTGTCGTTTCGCAGCCTGCTCGCGCTCTCGGCCTGCGCCGCCGCGCTCCTCGCCGGCCCCGTAGCCGCCCAGAAGAAGCAACCCGCCCCGGGTACGGCTCCGGGTTCGGGCCCGAGCGTGCGGGCCGACATCACGGACCTCATCACGACGCCCGAGACGCTGGCCTTCGGCGCGGTCGACGAGGGTGACGAGAAGGTGCTGTTCTTCACGCTGAAGAACACCGGCTTCTCGGCCCTGACCGTGCGGCGCGCGCAGTTCCTGCTCGGTCCGAGCGGCAACAGCGCGGCCTTCACGCTGACGATCGCCGGCAAGAACTACCGCGGCGGCACGGGCGACACGACGCGCGCGCTATCGCCCGGCGTTCCGCTCGCGCCCGGCCAGGAGGCCACGGGCTACGTGACCTTCGAGCCCGTCGAGGAGGTCTTCGACGACTGGGTGCTGCGCTTCGAAGGCGTCGACTTCCGCGCCGATCTCGTCGTCAACGGCCTCGGCGGGCACGCGGGCGACCCGTTCCTGCACGTCGCGATCGAGCATCCGGACTGGGTCGTCGATTACGACCAGAACGGGCACGAACCGGTCGTGCTCGACGGCACGGGCTCGCACACGCACGAGCCGGGCCACTCGCTGGTGAGCTTCGAGTGGACGCGCGATGGCCTTCCGATCGGCAGCACGACCGTGCTGAGCACGACGCTGACGAAACCGCTGACGTCGTTCGAGCTCGAGATCACCGACGACAACGTTCCGCCGGGCACGCTGGCGGACCAGGTCACGGTCGCGATCGTGCCGCCGGACAAGGTGCCGGGCGTGCTGGTGCATTACCACGATGCCAGCGCCAGCGGCGCCGCGGCCCTGCTCGACGCCGTACCGGGCCGCAGCGACTTCATCGAGCAGCATCCGAGCCTGACGCTGGGCGGCGTGGGCCAGGTCGGCGGCTCGCCCTACACGGGCAACGTGCTCGTGCGCCTGGTCGGGAAGCTGCAGATCGAGGACGCGGGCGTCTACACCCTGACCGCCAGCGGTGGAGCCGGACACCGCCTGTTCCTCGACAGCCAGCCGGCCGGACAGCCGCTGTTCCTGGTCGAGGGTCCGCACTCGCTCGAGGCGCGCTTCGCGGTCGATTCCCTGGCCGATCTGCCGCTCGAGGTGCAGCTCTTGGACGGCGGCGGCGCGACACCGATCGAACCCGAGTTCCTGTCGCACGACGAGACCGTGGTCGCGCCGGTGATCCACGGCATGACCAGCAGCGGCGTGGTCGCGGGCGGAGACCCGATCACGATCGACGGCTTCGGGTTCTTCCCGCCGAATCAAGTGGTGGTCCACTGGGGCGACCTCGACCTGATCGCGGCCGACTTCACCAGCCTGGCGCCCGGAAGGATCGAGTTCGCCTCGCCGCCGGGCGGCGGCGCGATCGCCGTGTCGGTCGAGACCTTCGCCGGGCGGAGCAACGTGCGCACGTTCCTCTACCAGCTCGTCGGCCCGCCGCCGATCCAGTTCCGGCGCGACCTGATCCTGTCGGTTCCGCAACCGACGGCCGGGGTGTGGGCTCCCGACGGACGGCTGTACGTGACCTCGCTCGACGGACACGTCACGGCCTACACCTTCGACGAGGACTACGAGCTGCTCGACAGCACGACCTACGTCGGTGTTTCGGCCCTCGCGAACCACGAGACGCTCGGGATCGCGGTCAACCCGTTCGATCCGCCCGAGCCCGTCCGGCTGTACCTCGCGCACGGTGACCACTACCTGCACGGCGGCGGCACGCCGAGCGAGTTCTCGCCCTACACCGGCCAGATCAGCGTCCTGACCGGGCCCGACTTCGACGTGCCCGTGCCGCTCGTGACCGGGCTGCCGGTCTCGAACCACGACCATGCCCTGAACGGGCTCGTGTTCGACCACAACGGCGACCTCCTGATCAGCGTCGGCAGCATGACCAACGCGGGCGTGAAGGATCCCGACTCGGGCGACCTGCCGGAGTCGCCGCTCTCGGCCGCGATCGTCAAGGCGCACACCTCGAAGCCGGGGTTCCAGGGCGCGGTCCAGTACGTCGAGACGCTGAGCGGCCTGCCGAACGACGACCAGCGCTCGGGCGAGCTCGTCGACGTGGCCGCCGGCTCGGACGTGACGCTGCACGCAGCGGGCCTGCGCAACGCCTTCGGACTCGTGTACACGACGACCGGGCGGCTGTACGCGACCGACAACGGCCCGAACGTCGGCTTCGGCGCGGCCTCGACCGGCTCCAACACGCAGAGCGCCGATCCCTACGACGACGACGAGCTCAACCTGATCGAGGCCGGCAACTACTACGGCTCGCCCAACCGCGCACGCGGCCGCACGGCCGCGCGCGAGAACGTCTACCGCGCGGGTCTCGCCGGACCGCTCAGCATCCCCGAGACGTTCTTCCAGATGGTGAGCTGGTTGCCGCCCTCGAGCGACGGCATCGACGAGTACCGCGCCGACACGTTCCAGGGCCTGATCCGCGGTCAGCTGATCGTGCAGGAGTACCAGAACAAGTTGCGCCGCGTGCGCCTGAAGAGCGACGGACGCGGACAGCTCGGCCAGAACGTGATCGATCCGAACACCGGCGCCCTGGGCTGCCTGACGGGACCCGGTGGCGCGATCCTCGCGCTCGACCACGGCAACGACGAGCTCGAGATCCTCGAGCCGACCGACCTGACGCCGCTCGAGCTCGTCGTGCACGACATCTTCCCGTGGCGCGCGCCGGCGGCGGGTGGAGCGCCGTTCGTGATCGCCGGGCACGGCTTCGGCACGCTCGGCACGACCTCGGTCACGATCGGCGGCCTGCCGGCCATGCTGAGCGAGGTGAGCTGGGGTCGCATCCGCGGCTTCGTGCCCGAGAACCTCGCGCCCACGACGCAGCTCCAGGACGTCGTCGTGCACGTCGGCACGGCCTCCGACACGCTCACGGCCGCCTTCCGCTACCTCTTCACGCCCGGCAACGAGCCCGGACGCTGGGAGACGCTCGCGAACCTCTCGACGCCGCTCGGCGAGGTCGCGGGAGGCGTGATCAACGGCGTGCTGTACCTCGTCGGCGAGGGCTCGTCGGCGACCTTCGCCTACGACGTCCAGAACCGCCAGTGGCTCGCGAACAAGGCCTCGCGCCCGTTCACCGGCCACCACCACGCGGCCGAGGTGCTCGACGGCAAGCTGTACCTCGTGGGCGGTATCGACGGCGGTTCGGAGGGACGCCTGCAGGTCTACGACCCGGTCGCAAACTCGTGGACCACGGGCACGAGCATGCCCTGGAGCGGCGGCTCGGTCAGCACGGCCGTGATCGGTGGCAAGCTCTACGCCGCGGGCGGGATCGTCAGCACCTTCACCGTCTCGAACTGCGCGAGCTACGACCCGCTCACGGGTACCTGGACGACGCTCGCGCCGATGCCGGACGGCGGCCGCAACCACACCGCAGCGGCGAGCGACGGCGCGAAGCTGTGGATCTTCGGCGGCCGACGCGCGGGGAACTTCCCGACCAACGGGTACGACTCGGTGATGGTCTACGACCCGCTCGCGAACAGCTGGGAGTGGAGCGGCGACGGCGTCTCGACGCTCGCGCCGCTGCCCGAGGCGCGCGGCGGGATGGGCAAGGCCGTGCGCTGGGGCGGCGAGTTCTACGTCTTCGGCGGCGAGACCCTCGACGACCCCGATGCCGACGCGAACGGCGTCTACCCGCGCGTCGACGTGTACAACCCCGCCACGAACACCTGGCGGCGCGAGTTCGACATGCCCGTCGCACGCCACGGCCTCTTCCCGCTGCTCTACCAGGGCTGGATGTTCCTGGCCGGCGGCGGCACGGTCGCGGCCAACTCGCAATCGACGCACTTCGACGCCTTCACGCGTCAGTGAGCGCTTGATTGGGCGCTGCTTTCCGGCGCCTGGAGTGGCCCCATGCGGCGCGCCTTCCCGATCGGCAGCCTTTCGCCGGTAGCCATCCGGTGGCGGGGCGCGGTGAGGCCGGGCCGCGCGGCCTGAACTCCGGTGGGGCCGGCCGACGCAGCCCCTGGGTAGTACGGAGCCCGCGACGCAGCCGCGCGCGAAAAGTCCCGGGGCCGTGCTGGATCGGGGCAACGCGGGTCGCTATTCAGGGATCCGTTCGAGCGTGTGCGCGTCTTCCGCCGTGCCGCTCGATCGACCGCCCGCGTAGCGCGCTCCTGCCTTTTGAGGCGCCGCGGGAACCGTTCCTCATCTCCGTTCCGCACCCCGGTCCCCCCCCCGAGCCCCATGGCACGTTTCCCCCGTGCGCGCGCGGCAGCGTGTGCACTCTCGCGCCTCTTCCGGCCGACGAGCGGTCTCCTCGCACTGCTGCTCCTCGTCGCACCTGCTCCCGCCCAGGGCTGCGACTTCGCCTTCGAGCTCGGCATGAACCCGAGCTTCCACACCTTCGGCTCGCGCGCGATCGTCTTCGCCGACGCCTTCACGCGCGCGCGCTCCTTCAGCTACTGGGCCGGCGGCAACCCGAACGGCGACGCGCCCTTGATTCCGCTCGGCTCCGGGCGTGTCGGCGCGGGCTGGCCCGATCCGGCCGCGCTCGGCGCGGGCCAGCGCTACGGCGCGTACCTCTTCAGCGCGATGGAGGGCACGATCCCCGACGGGCGCAGTGAACCCTTCGTCGTGACCTGGGAGGGCAAGGGCGAGGTGCGCCTCGAGGGGCCCTACGTGCTCGGCGAAGAGAACCGCAGCGCACAGCGCGTCGAGTTCCGCCTCGATCCCGCGGTCGGCGGCGGCAACGCGGCCCTGTCGGTCTCGTGGAGCGCGACCGACGCGCTCGATCCCGTGCGCTCGATCCGCGTGTGGCTGCCGGGCATGGAGCAGGCGAACGAGCTCTTCTGGCCGCCGTTCCTCGACAAGGTGCGCGCGCTCAACGCCGGACGCGGGCCGCACACCTGGCGCACACTCGACTGGACGCGCGTGAACGAGTACGGCCGGCGCAACGGCTTCGTGTTCGACCTCGACGGACGCATCACCGCGGCCAGTCCGAGCCAGGGCACGCCGCGCGGCATCGCGCCCGAGCTGCAGGTCGCGCTGTGCAACCGCCTCGGCCTGAACCTGCACTACCAGGTGGCGCACCGCACCGACGACCTCACGTCGGGCGAGTTCGTGCGCTACCTGATCGAGACCCTGCGCGTGATCCGCGACGGAGCGCCGGGCGTGCCGAGCCTGCTCGGCGGGCGCGATTTCGAGCCGCTGCGGGCGGACCTGACGGTGACGCTCGAGCTCTCGAACGAGATCTGGAACGGGATCTTCCCGGTCAACGCGTGGATGAACGCGCGCGCCGCGGCCGAGGGCGTCACCTTCGCGCAGAAGGTGGCCGAGGAGATCCAGCTGGTGCTCGATGTCGCCGCGGCGGTCTTCGACGGCGCCGACGCGGCGCGCCTGCGGACGTACGTGGGCGGTTTCGCGGCCGACCCGGGCTACCTGCGGCGCGTGCTCTCCTTCCTGCGCCCCGGCACGCGCGTGGACGCCGTCGGCTGCGCGGCCTACCTCGGCCCGCGGCGCACGGAGATGGATGCCTGGCTCGTCGGCGCGAGCGGCGGAACGTGCCCGAACTGCCCGGACGCGGCCGGCCTGCTCGCTTCGGCACGCAACGCAGTCGACACGCTGCGTCCGCTCCTGCGCGAGCACCGTGTGATCGGTGACTCCTGGACCAACCCCGACGGCTCGCGGCCCGCGCTCGTGCTGTACGAGGGCGGACTCAACCTGAAGTCGGCCGGTGAGCCCTGGGCCGAGGAAGCGCGCAAGCTGCAGAACTGGCCCGAGCTGTACGAGCTCTTCCAGGGCCGCTACTTCCCGATGCTCGCGCAAGAAGGCGTCGACCTCGTCAACTGGTACAGCTTCATGAGCGACCAGGACGCGCCCACGGTCGACGCCTACGGCGCCTGGAACGATCTCCGCCAGGCCATCAAGCTGCCCGTCGCGGGCCCCTACCGCGACGAGGGCGCGCCCAAGGCCGCCGCGCTGTGCTTCGGGCCGCCGCTCGCGAGCCACTGCGCGCGCGCCGCGGCCACGACGCGCACCGCGCCCGGCAACGTGAGCTCGTACACGACCACGCTGCCCGTGCTCGGGCAGGTCTTCGAGGCCGAGGTGCAGGTCTGGATGACGGGTGGGGACTCGGCCTTCGTGGCCGGTTCGCTGCTCTCGACCTCGATCCCGCTGCCGCGCGGCCAGACGCTCCTGACGGGGCTCGGGCAGGCGCAGTTCCTGCCGCCCGAGCGCGGCCCGATCGCACGCTGGGAGCTGTGCCTCCCGAACGATCCGGCCCTGGCCGGCCTCGCCGTCGCGACCCAGGCCTTCCACCTGGGCGGCGCGAACGGCATCGAGCTCTCGAACGCGATCGACCTCGTCTTCGGACGCTGACGGCTCCGTCCGCGCTACGCTCGTCGCCATGCCTTCCGATCGCGACGAGCGCCGCCAGCGCATCCTCGCCGTCGTCGACTCGATTCCGCGCGGCTGCGTGGCGACCTACGGCCAGGTCGCGCGCGAGGCCGGCCTGCCGCGCCACGCGCGCCTCGTCGGCCGCGTGCTCGGCACGCTGCCCTCCGCCACCAAGCTGCCCTGGCACCGCGTGGTGAACTCCGCCGGACAGATCAGCGTGCGTCCGGGCCCCGGCGCCTCGCTCCAGGCCCGACGCCTGAAACGCGAGGGCGTGCGCCTCACGCGCACCGGCCGCATCGACCTCGCGCGCTGCCGCTGGACGCCGGAACGCTGACCGAGCGCGCTTCAGCGCCGCTCGGGATGCCCGAGCTGCTGAGTCAGGACGGGCAACAGCGCGGCCGCGCGCGCACGCTCCTCCTGCACCGTCGCGATCGCTCCGTCGAGGCTGCAGAGGGCTCGCTCGGCGGCGGACGTCGTGGTGACCTCTGCGCCGGAGAGCACGGGCAGCTCGGGCAAAGAGAGGTGCAGGAAGCTCGAATCGGCGCTGCCGAGCCAGGCCTCGCCGCCCTCGAGCAGGGGCTGTCCGAGGTAGCGCGTGAGCTCTCCGACCTCCGTCAGTCGCTCGAGGTCGCTCTGGAA